>Ga0265292_1000339_pt1 | contig 73920 bp, 72 predicted proteins | sample Munlanlewell296A_FD_189080 | JGI IMG/M metagenome (GOLD analysis project Ga0265292, IMG submission 189080) | Leachate microbial communities from a municipal landfill in Southern Ontario, Canada - Leachate well 296A | ecosystem: Engineered > Solid waste > Landfill > Unclassified | place: Canada...
GGACAAGTTGAAGCCAGACTCAAAACAAGGCGCGGTATCAAGTCTGAGGCTTCGATGGAACTGCTCGTGAATGAGTTGCTGCTCCAAGTCTCACCCCAAACCATCAACCAATAATGCAACAGTGCCTTCCCCTCCGTCATTGCGAGCGCATAATCCAAAAGCGCGCGGCAATCTCTGGATTCCGGAGATTGCTTCGTCGCGTAAAGCGACGTGGTCGCCACGCGACTTTATGTCGTTGCTACTCCTCGCAATGACAGAGGTAGTGGATGACGGTCGATCGAAGAGCATACGGAAATATTTAGAAATCCTCGCCGTCAGGCCGAGGAGGATGTCATTTAAAAAATGAACGCCCCGATTTTCGGTCGGGGCGTGAGTTTCAGAGTCCGGCGTTTTTTTCTACCTCGTGCCGGAACGATCTGCTCGTGAGCAGATCGCCGATCCAATGGTATTTCGTGACATAGCGCCGCGTCTCGCCGGGGAGTTCGCGGCAGCTCTCGTCGAGCCACTTTTCTTTGCAGGCGTAGACCGCGTCGCGGACCGTGGCCATGTTGGCGTTGTAGCCCGCGGCGAAGAGATACGATCGCTCGACGGGATGGCTCTTCAGCCAGGCGGCGTACGTCTGGTTCTTCTGCACTGCCCACCACTGGTTGTCCGCGTGCAGGATCATGGTCCTGACCGCTGGTTCGTGTTGGGTCCGACCTTGGTCGCGGTCGCCCGGCAATCCGGCTTTGGGATAGGCCGCCGCCAGGCTCGAGTAGGTCGTGGGCATGATTTGCGCCAGACCGACCGCGCCGACGCGGCTGCGACTCAAGGGATAAGCGCCAGGTCCGTTCGCGGCCAAGAGGACGAGCGTCCGATTGACCATGGCGAGCCGTGCTTTATCGTCACCTTCCACGAAGCGCGTGTCGTTGAAGACCTGCTCGGTCAGGACCAGGGCGGCGATATGCTTCTTGTCCGAGCTTTCCGTCACCTGGCCGTTCAGGAACAGCGACCTGACGCCTTGCCTGTCCAGCGTCGCGGCCGCCTGGTCGTACAGACTTTCGAGATAACGCAGACCCGCGGTGCGCATCTCCGGCGTATCCAGCGAGGATGAGTACGGGGCGTATGCCAGCTCGCGAGCCTGGCCGTCTAACTTCACGACCGTGAGCAAAGCCACGACCGTGCGATCCGGCGGATGGGTGATGGCGAACGGGACGTTGATGCCGACGCGCGTTTTCTGCCAGCCCGCTTCCAACGCGACCGTGTAGTCCGGCGGGTCCGAGCGCTTGTCTTGGTACACGTGGACCAGGGTTTGGTTCGCGTTTTTGTCCACCGCGATCAGGATGTAATCGCCGACACAACGCTCCGGTCCCGAACCCTTGCCGCCGCAGCGAGCTTGGTCGAAATCCTCGTCATTCAGGCGGCGCAGTCCCGCGCTGACCGCTTTCTGCAGGTCAGCCGGTACCTGGCTCTTGGTCTCCGGCCCAGGCGGCACGAGGAGTGTGCCGGAGTAGCTGCCTTTGCTGTTTCGGTTGAAAAGCAGGATGGCAATCAATATGGACAGAGCACAAAGCCCACACACCACGGCTACGATACCGAGATTTATCTTCGTCATCGTTGACTCCTTATCGCGAAAAGGACGATGTGAGAGTTCATCATTTTTTCGCGAATAAGTCAATCATCCCATTTCCGCCATCTTAGCTTGAAGATGGCATCTGAAAGCAACCCTGTCATTCCCTCGAAAGAGGGAATCCGGAAGCGATTCAAACAAATCCCCACAGACGTAAGGGCAATTCATGAATTGCCCTTACGTCTGTAAGAACGAGGCTGACAGCGGACAAGCGGACGCATATTCAGCCGAATCGAAACCACGGCCGTGAGGCCGTGGTGGTTCAGACTTTCAATTTCGTCATCAACTCGTCGTAGCTCTTGGGATCTTCGCGCTTGAGGTACTTCATGAGCCGGCGACGCTCGCCGACTTTCTTGATCAAGCCGCGGCGTGAGGAGAAGTCCTTTTTATGCGTGCGCAAGTGCTCGGTCAGATCCTTGATCTCTTCGGTCAGGATCGCGATTTGGACCTGCGGCGAACCGGTGTCGGTCGCATGCTGCTTGAATTTTTCGATGATCCGCTTCTTCTTGTTGGGATCCAACATGTCTTTGGTCGGGGACTGGCGCCGCGCCGGATCCGTTCGGAATCTCGATCGCAGGGTCAGTGCCCGGATGCGCGCTCCACCCCGTCGAATGACCGGATGGGCGTATTTGATTTAGCCCAAAGAAAGTAACACCCGTTTGATATTCGGTCAAGACAGCGGTCTGAACGAGCAAGCCCACCATGGAGAATGGTGGGCTGTGGAGTCAGTGTGAGGAGGGAGGATGGGATGAGGCGTAGGGCGAGATGCTGCCGCCGTCCGCCGGACTGTTCGGTGCGGTCGCGGAGTCGTCATCTGCTTCGGACAGACTCCGAGGAGCTGCCGCGGCCGCTTCGGACGGACCGACGAGCGCTTGGTGCAGCTTCACGAGTCCTGCTTCGTTCTCGGCGATCTCGCTGCGGACCGCCTTGATTCGGTCCATATGATCCCGTTCCATGAGATCTCTCTCGAATTGAGTCGCCTCGTTCAGGTGCCGGACCGGTTGTCCGAGGAGCTTTCGTTCCTGCGCCTTGAGATCCGCGATCTTCTTTCCCAGCGCCGTGATCTCGGCCTGGCAGGCCGCCGCCGCGCGTCGCTCTTGCTCTAGTCGGAGTCGACGCAAGCCTTGCGCATAGGTGACTTGGGTGACCGGCGGGACAAAGTCTCGGCCGTCCAAGAGCGCCGACAGGTCGAACGATTCGAGCGGGTTGGTGATCTCGAAGCAGACGGTGCACTCGCCGAAGTTCAACACTCCGCGCGCGCAATCGGACAAGTCGGCCGCGTAGACGGCGCCGAAGCTGCACAGGTCGATGTCGCAACGGTCGTAGAGTTCGTCGAGGCGCCGCACGTCGCCGCACAAGTCCACCTCGCCCTGCATGTCCTCGGTGAAGAGGAGGAAGTACCTTCCGTTCTCATGCAAGAGGAGCGGAAAGCGTTCGGCCACGATTTCGTTCTCGCCGTTCAACTTGACCGTCTGCTCTCCCGAACCCAGAAAAACCGTCGCGCCGGCCGGCAAGCGCCGCGTGAGCGAGTCCAGGTATTTCTCCTGGTCCATCTCCGGCGGCTTGTGGGCCAGGAGCAGGTCTTTCCGCCCCTGGCGGATCTTGCGCGCATCCTGCGGCGTCAGTCGAAAGTTCAAGACAGTGATTTCGATTGCCGGGATCTTCATTCCCATCTCCTTGTGAAAGGGCCCCTGGTCATCCGAATGATGAATCTTCATACCTTAAAACTGCCGCTTTGTCAATGCTGGCAGCGTATTCAGAAAAGTAAAACCGCCGTCGCGCGAGATGCGTTGACGGCGGTTGAGTCTGGAGGCTTCAGCTAGCTGGAGCTGGCCGGAGTTCCGGTGAGACGATCCTTGAGGTCGATCAGGACTTTGCGTTCACCTTTCCGGAACGCTTCCTCGGTCCATTCGTCACGCAGCCAGTCGAACAGATGCCCGGCCTCGTAGGCGCGCTGCATCTCGGCGACCAGCGCGACCAAGTGGGTCCCGAGCTTCGGCTCGTTTCCGAAAAGCGTATTGTCCCTATTGCCGGAGTACCAGTACGGATTATTCGCGACATTGAAGCTCAACAGCTTTTGCGAATTGTTCCGCAGGAAGTGCATGGTGTCGGCCGTCAGCTCCAAGAGCAGGGGGAAGACGCCGGTGTTGGAGAAGCGCGCCAGGACGAAGAACGCCGGGCAACCCCTCTTGAACCCCACGACGTACGGGTCGATGGAGCGGATCCATGTCAGGTTCATCCAATCTCCGCCCGGGATGTCGAGGTACGGGGTCATGATGACCACGCGGTCGAACACCTCGCGAGCTTCGCGGATGAGCTTGATGACCGAGGGCGGGATGACGTCGCCCTTGAACTGCTTGATCGAGCGGCAGCGGCGATTGAACATCTGGAACACGTCGTGCCAACGCCTGTTGCTAGGCAGCAAGGCGCAGATATCCATGGTCGCTGCCTGGACTTGCGGATCAGGCCTTCGTTTCGCGTCCATGAGATCGCCGGCCGTCCCTGATTCATTTCCTTGCAGGTCGAAGAACCAGACCGGCGCGGCCATGAACAGCTCGGGCAGATGGCGCAGAGGCAGGACCGTGCTCGAGCGCAGCAGACCGTGGCTGGCCATGAAGCCGAAGACCTGTTGGAGCTTGCCCACAGTCTCGACTTTTTCCGCCGCGTTCGGGATGGAACGGACGAGCGTCACCAGGCTGCCGATCACCGCGGGAGAGACCCTGGCTCCGGGCAGCAACCAGCCCTGTTCCAGGATCCAAGCCAGCAAAGCGCGTATCGCCGTGTAGCGCTTGTACTCCTCCTCCGTGAGTTGGGCTTGCTCCTCCATGCCAAGGTCGCGGCAATTCTGGACAGCTTCGGCCACGAGCGCCTCTTCCGCTGCCGCATCGAATCCCGTGACTTGGTGGGTCAGGCCGATGTTCTGGAGACCGGGGAACTGGGTGAAGAGGTATTGGCTAAGCAGGTCCGAGAGCTGCGACGGGTCGCCGTTCAGGACGACTTCCGGCGGCTCCTCCCGCGGCACGCCCTTGAGCGGCTCGTTGGCCGCCGCCTTGGCGACTTCCTCGGGCGGCACCTCCTTCATGCCGAAATGCGGCGAGCGCGCATCAGCGAGCGCGACCTTTCCCTGGGTGGTCGCGATGAGCGCCAGGCCGGGGATCGGGGTTCCCTCGTTCGGCAGCAACTCGACCGCGCACACGACTTCCGCGGTGTGGGCGCGGAAGAAGCTAGCGCCGCGCACCTGATCGGGCACGACTTGGAACATGAGGTCCAAGCCGACTTGCAGCGGGGCTGCGCATTCATCCTGATGGATGAAGATGTCGTGCGTGGTGGCCAGTCCGTGTTCGCTTCCGTCGGCTTTGCTTACGCTTCCGATGGTGATGAAGCCGTAGCTTTCAGCAGGCTTGAAGCTGCCCACGCGGCCCGAGTAACAATCAGTGGTTGTCTTCATTCTAGCACTCTCCAGTCAGCAGATGCGGACGAAGCAGTCAGCATGCAGAACTTGATAGGAGCGTCCGTTTCTCCTCCACAAGCCCCAAGCACCCACAACGGATGCGCAGGAAAATGGAGGAGAAAAACGCGGTATTCTCAAGGTTCGATTTCTCGAAAGTCATAACATTTTGTTGACCAAAATGTCAATCCCGGACCCGCTGGCTATTATGTTATCCTGATGGTCGTATGTTCTACTTCATCGGCTATCGCCTTAAGGGCAGCGACGAGGCTTCGGTCGAGAATTTGCGTCAAAGAATAGCGCAGGAGTTTGATGTCCACGCCGCGCTCAAGATTCCGCCGCATTTCACCTTGTTTTATCCCTTTGAACTTGGAGACGCATCCGACGTCGAACGCGCGCTTGTCGGATTTGCCGCAAGGCAGGAGCCATTCACGGTCGCATCCGAGAAGTTCGCCAGCTTCGAACCAGCCGTTTGGTTCATCGAAGTGGAGCGTGGAGGGAAGGCGCAGGCGTTGCGCGACAACCTAAAAAGTCTGCTCGGCGATCTGGGAGTTACCGAGGACACCAAATACCCGGAACCTTTTCATTTCCACATAACCGTCGCGTATAAGGATCTGGCGCCGGATAAATTTGCGCAGATAGGAGCTTGGTTGGACGGTCGCGCTGCACCGATAAAGAAACTGGAGATCGATTCGATCACCTTATTCGAGAAACATGATGACCGTTGGCTTGCGCTCCGGGATTTTTCTTTCAGCCAGTGAGTTCATTGTTCATTTTGCGACGCAAGTCTATAATCGAGGCATGTCAGCCCAATCTGTTTCGCATTATCTGCGCAAGTTCCTCGAATATCTTGAGATCGAGAAAGGCCGTTCGCCGCTCACCGTGCGCAATTATGATTTTTATCTGCAGCGTTTCATCACCTGGGCCAAGGATCCCAAACCGGACGAGATAGATTACGAGCAGATTCGCCAGTATCGTTTGTATTTGAATCGCTTGGAAGATCCAAGACGTGGCACGCTCAAGAAGTCCACGCAGAATTATCATTTGATCGCTTTGCGTTCCTTCCTTAAATATCTGGCGCGCCACGATGTCGAGACGTTGTCGCCGGAAAAGATCGAACTCGCCAGGCAGGGCGCGCGCGAACCGTCTTTCCTCGACGCCGCCGATCTGGAACGTTTGCTCGGCGCGCCGGAAAAGACCGACGCCCCCGAAGTCATCAAAGCGCGCGACCGCGCCATCCTCGAACTTTTTTTTTCGACCGGCATGCGCGTCTCCGAACTCGCCGCGCTCAAAAAAGATCAGGTGAATCTGGAGCGCGAAGAATTTTCGGTGCGCGGCAAAGGCGACAAAGTGCGGGTGGTCTTCTTGTCGCACCAAGCGCGGTATTGGCTCAAGGAATATCTGAAGCGACGCAACGACGAATGTCCTTTCATGTTCGTGCGTCTAGACCGCGCCAAATCCGACACCGCAGAGGTCGGCTCTTTGACTCCGCGTTCCATCGAACGCCTGGTCAAAAAATATTCCGCCGCCGCTGGCATCCCCAAAAAAGTCTCGCCGCATACGCTGCGCCATTCCTTTGCCACCGATTTGCTCATAAACGGCGCCGATCTGCGCAGCGTGCAAGCCATGCTCGGCCATTCATCCATCACCACGACGCAGATTTATACCCACGTCACCAACCAACAACTGAAAGAAGTGCACCAAGCTTTCCACGCGCGACGGCGGAGCGGAGGAGAGGGAGAGTGACTAATGACTAATTTCTAATTAGGACTTCCGCCATCGTCGTTCTGCTCGTCATTGCGAGCGCATAGTCCAAAAGCGTGCAGCAATCTCCGGAGATCCCGCATCAAGTGCGGGATGACATGGAGGGGTGTGCGGGAGTACGCATCTTTCTTCTGTCATTACCTGGTTCAACCGGGTAATCCAGAGAGAAATTCAACCTACATTTAGTGCGCTAGCAGCGAGTCAATGTCCGCTCTTGGCGTTTTTCAGGAGCAGTCTCACCAGCCTGATTTCATCGTAGCCAAAATCATCGCCGAGGCTATTTTTTATCGGCGTCAGGAATCCGTCAGGGCTTTTTTCTACGGCTCGCGCGATCGTCTCGAAGCGGTCGGACGGGAAGTGTATGTGCTCGGTCGAAAGTTTGAGGCCTCGGCTCACGGCCGTCTCCAGATGTTGCAGGATCGTGCCGACGCTCAAGCGCCGGATGAGGGCGATGTTCTCCAACTTTTTGCCTTCGTTGCACAGGCGGGCCGATTCTTTGACCGTATCCGACACCACCCGCACCGCGCGCACGGTCTTGCGCGTCTCCGGCGGTGCTGAATTTTCTTTTAAGTTATTTTCTTGGGCGTAAGCGCAGATCGTCTGCAGGAAGCGCGCCCCGTATTTGGATGATTTTTCCGCGCCCACGCCGAAGATCCCGAGCAGGCTGGCGTGGCTTTGCGGAAAACGCCGGGCCATATCTTGGAGCGTCCGGTCGCCGAAGATCATGTAAGGCGGAAGCGACGATTCAGCGGCGATGGCGCGGCGTACGATACGCAATTTCTCGAATAGGATCTGGTCGAAGTCTCCAGCCGCGGGCTGCTCCGTCTGGAGCGTGACCGGGCGGCAGATATCGCAAGCGCCGCAGCCGCTCTTTGGCCAGTCTTCCCCAAAATAACCGAGCAGAAAAGAGCGGCGGCAGGATTTTAGTTCGCAGTATCTGGTCATTTCATCCAGCTGGCGCCGGGCACGTTCGCGTTCCGCCAAATCCTCCATCTCGCGGATGAAGAATTCATGTTTGAAGCGGTCTCCGGCGGAATAGAAAAGCAGACAGTCGCTGGGCAGACCGTCGCGGCCCGCGCGTCCAGTCTCTTGATAATAGCCTTCGACGGATTTGGGCAGATCCATGTGCGCCACGAGCCGCACGTCAGGCTTGTCGATGCCCATGCCGAAAGCGATGGTCGCCGCGATGACCGGGACTTGGTCGCGGATGAAGCGTTCCTGCACGCGCGTCCGCTCGGCTGCCGAGAGGCCGGCATGATAAGCCGCTGCCGCGATGCCGTTGGCCTTCAGATCGGCTGCGATTTTCTCCGTGCCTTTGCGCGAGAAACAATACACGATCACGGCTGCGTCGGGCCGCTGGCGGATTTCCCGCACCAGCCGTTCGAAAGATTTCTTTTTCTGTTCTACGCGGTAGTTGAGGTTGGCGCGATTGAAGCTGGATTGGAAGATGCGGCCCTGTTCCAGCTTGAGCTGGGCCACGATATCGTCGCGCACGCGCTGGTTGGCCGTGGCCGTGAGCGCGATCATGGGCGTGCCGGGGAATTGGCGGCGCAGCTGGTGCAGGTTGCGGTAGTCTGGCCTGAAATCATGTCCCCATTCGGAGATGCAATGCGCTTCGTCCACGGCGAACAGGCTGATCTTGAGCGTCTGCAAAAAACGCAAGACCGAGGGGATAGCCAAACGTTCCGGTGCGAGATAGAGGAGTTTGTGTTTTCCTTGGGAAGCCGCAGCTTCGACTTGCGAGATTTCCGCGGGAGACAGCGTGCTGTTCAAAAAAGCCGCTGCGATGCCGTTGGCGGTGAGCGCATCCACCTGGTCTTTCATGAGCGCGATGAGCGGCGAGATGACGACGGTCAGCCCTGGCAGACGCAACGCCGGCAGTTGGTAGCAGAGCGATTTGCCTCCGCCCGTCGGCATGAGGACCAGGGCGTCTTTCCCCGCCACGCAATACTCAACGATTTCCTGCTGCATGGGCCGGAACGTCGCGTAGCCGAAATGTTTCTTCAAAAGTTCGAGCATAAGATCAGCATGGATATTGTCACATTCTAGCCTCTCCTCCTATATACTGCGTTCCATATAGCAGACAACCTGTCAAGCGATTGACCCAAGGGTCTTTATCCTATATATTCGCAAAGAAATCATGTCCCTGTAGCACAATGGATAGTGCGCCAGCCTTCTAAGCTGGTCATGATGGTTCGATTCCATCCGGGGACACCATGGAAAAACTCCTTAAAACAGGAGTTTTTCAATAACCAAAAACCACATCCCGCGATCCATCTTTGCCCTCGCCAGACGGGTCAGTCTTAGTTAATACCTTCGCGTTCAAATAACCAAACGCTGTCATCGCAAGTCCTGACATCAAATGCACCTCATACTTTTTGCCGCCAAAAAGTATGCAAAAACCGCTGGGGCCTCGAATTCGCTTACATGTATATAGTTAAGCGTTCTTGCGGTTAGCTCAACTCTCGGCCCCAGACCCCGCCTCGAGGACTTCGACCTCCATCATCCTGTCATTACCAGGGTCCAACCGGGTAATCCAGAGAGAAATCCATCCCTATCTCTCCTCTAGCCAATCAGGCGGGGGTCAGGGGGGTTTGCGTCAAGCCAACCGCAAGAGCAACTAAGCAACATACATGTTGCGCATAGCGAACCCCCGGCGTCTTTGGTCACTTTCCACGCGGAAAGTGACGAACAATCAAATGCACCTCATACTTTTTGGCGGCAAAAAGTAGGCAAAAACCGCTGGGGCCTCGAATTCGCTAACATGTATAGGTTTGAGCGTTCTTGCGGCCCGCTCAACTCTCGGCCCCAGACCCCACCTGGATACTTAGGAACTTTCATCTTTCTTCATGAAGACCTCCTTTTTGGCCAGCGCTGCGCCCTTCCTGTTCCACGAGCGTCTTTGGAACAGAGTCCCTTAGGGCAAGGTAAAACGTCTTTCTCCTCGGCATTGACACTGGCCTGGATAAGATATTAGCTTGGGTTCGGGAAGCTCTTTTTACATCTGGAGACAGACCATGCCGGACACTGATTATCATTTTCCCTGCGATCTTTTCGCCTGGTTGAGCGCTACGGCTACGGCGTTGACCTGGCGCATCAAAGAGCCGGTCGCCAACGAGCTGCTCAAGTTGCGCAAAGGTTTGGTCGTGCGCTACGGCCAACTCGGCATCTTTGATCTGCAAGCTGCGCTGGTGCGTTTTCGCCGGCTCCTGCCTGCGCCCATCGCCGAGCATGTGCCGCCGGCTGCCTGGGGCGGCAATCAACCCAAAGCGATCGCCGAGATGTTGGAACAGGCTTCGCGCATCAACCTGACCGCGCCGGAACGCGTTAGACTCGACTGGCAGCCCGAAGACATCGCTCGCGAACCGGCGCTGTATCAGCGGCTCATGCGCACGCTCTTCGACGCCTTCATCTGGTGTCTGGTCAGGGAGCGCGTGGGCACTGGAAGCGCCATTCAAGATGTGCGTTACGTCCAGGTATTGGCCGCGCAGTTCCTGGAATTGCACGAGGCGCTCGACGCCAAGAAGGACTACAGCTCCTTCCTGAATTCCTTGGAGCAGGACTCCGATGAGTTGGGGCGCAGGGCGCGTGAACTTGCGGCGCAGGACGGCGGAGCCGAAAAAGCCAAACGCCTGCTGAAGGAACGAGCGCTGAATCTGGATCTCGTAATATATCTGTTGCGGCAGCTGACTGACGATAATACGGCGCAGATCGAACTCTGGAGGATGTACCAAGCGACCCTTCGCCGTGAATCCGAACAGCCGGGCGAATTCGCACAGGACTTGGCCGCGTTCGAAAAGGGCTTTGCCGCCATGGATCCGGACGAACTGGCCGAACTCAAGCGCGCGGCCAGCGACAACCCGCCGCATGATCTGCGTTGGACCAAGGTGCAGTCCGACCCGGCGTGCCGTCTGGAGCTGGTCTGGTTCCATGCGCTCATGGATCCCGGGCTACGCATCCTGCCCGAGACCTACCTCGGTCGCGCCAAAGCAGCGGTGAAGAATGAAGCGCGCGCTCCGGATGCCGCCCGCCTGGCGGTCATCTTGCACGGGATCCTGGTGGCGCCGCAGAAGCCCGAAGGCTGACGCCCTTGCGCCGGATTTCCCACCCACGGAAATCCGGCGCTTTTTAGTCCTAGTCTTGCCAAACCCGGAAAAACAGGTTATAAATACGCGACAAAACCCATAGCATGGTGGCCATAGTTTAACGGTAGAACAGCGGGTTGTGGTCCCGCTGGCGAGGGTTCAACTCCCTCTGGTCACCCCACGAAAATCCCTCGAGTGATCGAGGGGTTTTTGTATGATTTAGAGTAAGAATCAGGCTGGCCGTATTTATATATTCTCCTCTATAATACTTTCATGAAGATATTCGCCGTCGTAGCAAAGGTTCAAATCACCCAGCAACCGCATTGGCTCGAGGGATTTTTTCAGAAACATGGCACCACGTTTGGTTATCATGTCACGTTGAAACAAGTTTGTTATTTGGAAGAAAGAAATATTCAAGATGTTAAACACAGACTCGAGGCTTTTTTTCGAAGTTTAAGTGTCTCTGATCACAAAATTGAATTATCATTTGATGACCTTGTTGTAGATAAGGATGCAGATGGACTTGAGACGATGATGATTGACGCAAAAGAAAACAGGATCATTAATGAATTGCAGTCAGGTATCCTTTCCTGTCTTAAGCCCTACGATGATTTCGTTAACACAGGGACGGAAAAGTATGAGAAAAATTTTAAACCACATATCACGATCGCATCAAATTTAGACCCTGCACAATATGAATCTGTTCGGGCAGAGTTAGGACGAGATTATTTTTGTAAGGGTGTTATCAATGAAATCTACCTTATCATTGCCGACAAACCTGGCGCTGAGGAGGGTGCTAAGCCTGAGAATCAAACTGTGTATCGGCTATAGCGGTTCGAACATCCTCGACGATGTGACCCCATGAAAATCCCTCGTAAAACCGAGGGATTTTTGTATGGCTTTAACGAGAGTTCGCTTTTTATGATTCGGCGCGTTCCAGCTTTTTCGATGCTTCTTCAACCATCCGATTCCTTTGAAGTTCCGCAGCTCGAGAGTTGAGCCTCAGCCGAAGGAATGTGTTTACGTCATCTTCGTTCATGTCTTCCACGGAGTCTCCGATGTAGCGTACGGCGTTCGGATTCCAACCCCAGACGAGAGTGCTTTTTTCATTGAGTGAGTTCAGGGCTTCGACGAACCCATCGGATGGGAAAAGCGCGTCGAGCTCTACAGGCTGCCCATTTTGAGTCGGATGCGTATCTGAATAGTTTCGAAGTGAAAAGAGCTCCTTTTCACCTTCCGGCGTTTTTGGATCAATTGCTTGTCCGTGCTTCAGAATAACGACCGTATCGACGTCGCTGTTTCCCTCTGGGGATTTCTGTGCGTCCATTCTGCTTCCGCAAAGGACAAGACCTAACACCTCCGGATTATTTTTTTGAAATGCAACCAGATAGGAGCGCATGACAGTCTCCAGTTCTCTAATTTCTTTGCTGCGTCGATCTAGCGTAGCCGATAATTCTCCTTGCGATGAGTGTAGGCCAAGGATTCTTCGGATTTTTTCGAGCTGCTCTGGCGTCGCTTCCTTGAGACGAGGTAAGTCATCCGCGCATCGAACCAGGAGCTCATCGATGCTCTTTGGCTTTAGGTCAAAAATTTCTTCTTCAGATAGGACGCCTCCGCACTTGAGAAGACCAGCCACCTTTGACCTGACCGCTTCGAGCTGTGTAGTGTCCGATTCTTGGTGAACTGGTGGTTCAGAAGCCAGAACCGCCGAACTCGTCTCTCTCGGTCTAGGATATTCACTCATAATCGTTTCAAAAGTATGGCACTAGCGTACGCCCATTGCGAGTCTGGGGTGCCAGGTCCAAAAATCATAGAAAAACCCATCATTCTATAGATCGTGGCGTCGTTTATTTGGCAAAAATAGTTCTCACTTCCTCCACGACGGCACCTCGACCTCCGATCTCATGAATTGCAGATGATATAAAAACGCAAACACCCGCACACTGGAATGAACCTTGCGTGCGGGTGCGAGAGTTGAAGGTGCGAAGTGAGAGGACGAACATCTTCAGCCCTCATCATTCTCGGTGTCCTCGGATTTTTTCTGCGTCTCGGTCTTCGGACGCGGGTCAGCGACATCGACTTCGTCGGCAAGCGCTTCGCCCGTGCCGATCGGATCGATCATCATCTTGCCACCGAACTTCATGATTTCCCATATCGCTCCTAGTCCCATGAGGCGACTCCTTTCCTGACCGAACGAATTGATTTCTCTTCATCAAGTATGAGCAAGCGTGTTGTCCAAGATAAGAAAATAGCATCCCCCCTATGGGGATGCAAGCCGTTCGATCTGGGGTTGTCAGTTAGGGGTGCGAGGTCACAAAATCGTCGAAAGGTCACTCGTTTTTCAAAAAACCCCTTTTTCTTGGCTCCCTCTTGCTTTTTCCCGTAAATAGTGTAGTCTGTTGCCTGTAACCAATGATGTGGGTTATCTTTGCTCGTTTGAAGCAAAAATCCACTTTATCTCAATAATTTTTCATTGGCTAAAAAACTATGAAGGGCACTATCTCAGGCAAGAACGACGAAAAGGGGTTTGGTTTCATCACCCCGGAAGGCATGGAAGATTCAAAGGAAAACAACGTTTTCTTCCACACTTCAGCGCTCGAGGGCGTCACGTTTGAAGAGTTGGTGAAGGGTTTCGCGGTGGAGTTCGACAAAGAAGCGTCGGACAAGGGACCCCGCGCCACCCACGTCAAGCGCGCCTAAGCGGATCCGTCAGATGAAAAATCCTTCGAGCAATCGAGGGATTTTTGTATGAGCTCTGACGGGAGTTAGGATTTCTTGGGCAGTATTGCTAGTATTTGGGCATGGAACTCCGATTTCAATACGATCTGAATAAAGACATCGAAAACTACAAGATTGCCTCACAGTCGGTCAATAATAAGACGCCGACAAAAATGCAGTCACGTTATACGGCTGAATATGGTGAAGTTTTTGAAGATCGAAATTTAGAATCATTCATCACGGAATATATCGCGGAACAGAAGTTGGATATGTCGCAGGAAGCTGAACGGATCAAGGCCGCATGGGAACCGATTAAGCCAGAGTTTTTGAAAAGAGTTGAAGCGATGTTTGCGCTTGAAAGCCCGTTTGAAGTCATTCATGTTTTTCTCACCACGGATGGTCGTTGTTCGTATGACATCGAACATGGGTATTTTTTTGTTTCTGTCTCGAGACCATTTCAAAATAAAACCATCATGCACGAACTGCTCCACTTTTGGACATGGTTGGTCTTCCACGAAGAAGTAGAAAGCAGACGCATGACGAAGGAGTGCTATAACGACGTAAAGGAATCTCTGACTGAACTACTCAACATAGAGTTCCAAGATTTATTGGGAGATGCTCATGATGACGGTTATCCGCAGCATCAAGAGTTACGAGCCGCCGTGGGAAAGACTTGGACGGAAACAAAAGATATCAAGAAAACCTTTGAAGTAACGTCGAGACTGTGTCCTATCGGTAATCAGAGATGATGGATGATGGCGGCAGATTTACTATGGCGTTCCGAACGTCCTCGCTCATGTAACCCCGCCGAGGTTAGCGCCCCTCAAGAGGTCTAATTTTGGCATTGGAGAGATTTTTGATTTCGGAACGGTAATTTAAATCCCAAAAAAATTGCCTACCATCAAAACGACACCCGCGCTCAATAGGCAGCCCGACATCTTTCCTACGGCCGAACCAAGCATGGTGCGTTTGTCGCTAATTCTCGCGGCTCGGGCTTTTTCTGCGATCAAGCCCTCGAAGATGCCAGCGATTCCATCTGTTACTGCGTTACCAACGACGCCTCCGATGACAGCACCCATTACACCTCCTATTTCTCCTCCGAAGATAGCCATCACAGCAAGGATGCCATTATCAATTGCACCAAAGACAATATCTGCCCACACGGAGCTAATCCTTACTTTGAAAGGTATCAATGTAATGAGACAGAGCGCTCCCAAAAGGATTACGACCAAGCCGATGAAACGCGTATGGTAGATAAAATAGGAGCTCACCGCCAAAACGACGACGCAAAGTGTCAGAATATTGATGACGGACAGGACGTAATGGTTTTTCATGAGTCTATTGATGGATATTTTCTCATGCACGCGTCAATCGTTCAACCGGTTCTTTTGGCGTAGTCAGGAATGTATGAATGCGGCGGTAGATTCGCCAGAGCGGTGCGGATGACCTCGACGATGTGACCCCACGAGAATATCTTGAGACATCGAGGAATTTTTTCATGCTCCTGACGAGAGGCGGAATTGGTCAATGGCAGCCTGCTCAAATATAATTAAGTTCATGAAACTTCTAGTCGTGGATAATGGCACATCCCACCTTCAGGCATTGTCGGCACTCTTAGCTTCGCACGAGGTAAAAGTAGTTCCGTGGAAAAAATTTTCAGAGAAGAAGATAGCATCCATTGATGCAATTATTTTATCCGGAGGGCACTCACTCCCGGTCATCGATCACGACCGGGAATATGGGAATGAGCTGAATGTGATCCGACGATCAACCCTTCCGATCATCGGTATCTGCTTAGGCTATGAGCTTATTGCCCATGCCTATGGAGCGGTCTTGCGACGTCTGGAAGCAAAAGAGAAGGGCTTCGTTCAATTGAAGGTCGTTCGACCTCACCAGATATTGCTTGGAGTGGCAGAGGCGAACGTATACGAGAGCCACCGCTGGGTCGTGGAACGTGTCACCAAACCGCTCATCGGGCTAGTTGCCTCAAAAGATGGCTACGAAATCATCGTTCATGAATCAAAACCAATCTTTGGATTCCAGTTTCATCCGGAGATGTTCCAAGACGTGACGGTTGGGGATGAAATCATGAAAAATTGCCTCGCGCTGATTCAAGAGGAGCGGTTGATTGGGTGATGGCGGTCCGAACGACCTCGACGATGTGGTTCGGCTGAAGCATCACCCTCAAGGGACGTGTTTTGGTCTTGGGGAATAGGGTATAATCAAACTTGAAGCTAGTCCGTATAATAACTAGCTACCTGAAAAAATTCAGTCTGTTGCTGAAAACCATATGAGCAAAGGCATCGTGATATTGATTACTGCTTTGGTCGTTGCGGGAGCCGCAGTCGGAACGGTGGCGATCGTTCGGAGTATGCCGGAGAAGCCTCTAATGTTTCGTTTTATAGAGGATAAACTTAATTCCATCATCACTCCCAAGCCGCCGCTCGGCGATTTGACGCCCGTGCGCGACCTAAGAGGAACATGGAAATCGTCTCTGGCGGGAAAAGGAGTGCAGGTCTACGGCAAATTCGTGACCGGGCCCAGTGCTACGACCATTTATGAAGATGGGGACATGGAACTGATCATCGATTCGGTGACGAATAATCTTGCTTCCGGCAAATTCCGTTATACGAATTTGTGCGTCACTGGCCAGACGGCGGCTCCAAAACCCGTCGGTACCTTTACCATCCCCAAACAGTGCACGAAAGATACGGGATACTATCCGATAACGATAAGAGTCAGCGGAAGCGCGCTGGATTTCGGTACAGTCACTGTCAGCGGCGCCACAGTCACCATGCAAGGCAGCTACACCACCGACATCATGACCGGAAGTATGACCGCGACCCTGCCTGCTTACGGAGTCCTTAAAGGAGAGTTTCATCTTAACCGGAAATAATAGCTGCGTGTTTAGACCCTTCGACATCCGGCCTATCAACGGGTCGGATTTTGGTTTATAGTCTGGAAGATATTTATGCCGCAGAAGCCCGATTGGTCAGAGTTCTACGCCATCACGCAGCACGCCTCTCCCTCGGCTCTTTTGTTCAAAGCTCTTGGGTACGTTCAGCACAGAGGTAGGGCGATCGACATCGGTGGCGGCGCGCTCAAGGATACGCGTTATCTGCTCGAACAGGGTTTTGAGGTGACGGTCATCGATAAGGAAGAGTTGATGGCGCAGGTGGCTCGAGCGATTCATTCCGTCAAACTGCATTTCGTCATCACTGCATTCGTTGATTTTGATTTTCCGAAAAATACTTTCGATCTCGCATCCGCGATGTTCGCTCTGCCCTTCAACCCGCCGGATACGTTCGAGGCCGTTATCCAAAAAATCAAGGCGTCTTTGGTTCCTGGCGGAATATTTTGCGGCCAGTTATTCGGCGCGCATGACGAATGGAGTTCGAATCCAGACATGACGTTCCACACTAAGGAGCAAGCCGAAAAATTATTCTCGGACCTGAAAATTATCGAACTGGCCGAAGAGGAACGCGATGGCAAACTAGCGAACGGCACGCCGAAACATTGGCACGTCTTTAATTTTATCGTCAGGCAAAAATGAAGTCGATTTTAAATTCATAATTTATGAAAATTCATACAGGTGGTTGTCGTTGCGGGGCGATTCGATTCAAGGCGACGCAAGAACCTGAATGGGTGGGTGCTTGCTATTGCGTGGATTGCCGCAAGATAAGCGGCTCCCCATACGTCGTGTTCGCGGGATACGGAGTTGGCGGCATCGAAATCTTGCAAGGCTCTCCAAAAGCCTACGCCTCGTCTAAAAAAGTCATTCGTTCCTTTTGTGAAATCTGCAGTTCGCCTTTTGCCTACGCATACAACAACGCCCCAGATAAACTTTTCATTCCGATTGGCGTCTTTGACGAGCCTGAAGACTTCAAATTACAAGAACATATCTGGACGTCGCAAAAGTTGCCCTGGATCATCATCCACGATGATTTGCCGCAGCGTGAATAATTGATGCATGTATTATTTAAGTCCGCAGGAAAACGGATCTCATATTTGTCTTAAAGCCGTAAGTATAGTTTCATGTGCCTATGTCCAACTTATGGGATAGGCAACGGAACGAACGGGCGAAAGCGAAAAAAGAACGTGCCAGGTTCAGGTCTTCTTCAAACTTCGGTTCGTCGGAAGCAGAGAAGAGTTGGATTTTGGAAATGCCTCCGGAAGATGCACGGGCGGGCGTCTTGGTCTCCGTCCATAAAAATAAAGTGGAGGTCATGCTCGATTACCTGATAATCGAAGGAAGACTGGCGCCAAACGTCCCGCCGCGAGGACTGAAGGATTTTGCCGTTGGTGATCGCGTTTGGGTGGATGGGGAGGATGAAAAGCAGGTTTTGATCCTTGGTCGAGAGGCGCGCAAGAGTTCCGTTGGTCGTACGAGAGGTGATAGGACGAGACACGCATCGTCCGAGTGGCAGGTGCTCGCGGCGAATGTTGATGTCGGCGTCATCACCGTCGCCATAAAGAATCCGGACCTGCATCTTCAATTCATCGATCGTTACCTCATTCTTCTCCAAGACGGGGGTGTCCAGCCCGTGATTTGTTCGACAAAAGGTGATTTATCTTCCGAACGACCGTCGGTTTTGGATTTTTATGAAAGTATAGGCGTTCCCGTCATCGAAACATCCTGCCTGTTGAATCGGGGTATAGATGAACTGAAAGCGTTGCTCTTGAAGAAGGTCGCGGTATTTGTCGGACAGAGCGGGGTCGGTAAGTCCTCCCTGATCAAGGCGCTCGATCCTTCGCTCGAGATAGCCACCCAGGCCGTGAGTCCGAAGACGGGTAAGGGGCAGCATACGACGACCAAAAGCAATCTCTATCGCTGGGCTGAAGACTCTTTCATCATTGATACGCCCGGCACCCGATCTCTTGGTGTCGAGGTTATTCCAAAAGAACAAATCAGGTTTTTGTTTCCAGAATTTTTTGAACTCGCCGCGGAATGCAAGTATCGCGACTGTCTTCATCTGACAGAGCCTGGTTGTGCCATCAAGCAAGCGTTATCGAATGAAGAACGCGTGATTGACAAGCGGCGTTACGAAAGCTACGCGCGAATGATGGAAGAGTAGATAAACCCAACTTTGCCTTCCACCGATGGAAGCATCAGCTGGTGCGTGGTGTTTTTAGGATGAGCTTGTACAGGATGATGCCGCCGACGAGCGATCCGACGGCTGCCAGGCGGAAGGCGAGTACAGGAAATTCTTTACGGAGCAAGAGATCTGCGCCGAGCTAAAAGTGCCTCAAGACATGAAGTGCGTCATCCCGCAGTTTTTTGACCTGATTAGATCCTTAATACATTCGAATAATTAAGGCCTGGGCCTATCCCCATTCTCTTTTCTGGATTAAACTGGAAGACATGAGAAGAAAGTACTTGCGCGTCGCCTTCATCCATAACGAAAAAAAACTTGGGACAGGAGCGTCATTCATCAACGATTTGATGGCCTGTCGTTTGCGCGAATCGGGAGTTCGGGTGAAAAACTTTTATCCCAAGAATCCATTACTTGATGCGCCGCTGCATCTGAAGGGGATCAGCAACGTCTTGTTTTTCTATTCGCTCCTCGAACATAAGGACGAGATACTCAAATACGATCTGATCCAAGGCACGACGTATACGCCGCTGGCTTTTTTGCCCTTTTCCATCCCCGTGGTGAGTCATTTCGGCTCTACGTCATGGGGCTTTCTGAAGGCCGTGCCTTTAGCTAAAGACCTCGAACCTGCTTTGAGGAAAATTTGGCTTTGCCTGAAGAAAGCCGGCGTCATCCGCGAGTTGAATGTCCATACGCGACGCCCGTTGAGGGATGTCGCGGAGATCGAAAAGCTCGTCGCCCTGCGCGCCGACATGGTGATCGCCACGTCAGATATCGTGCGCAAGGACTTGATCGACGCGGGAGTGTCACCTGAAAACGTGCACGTCGTGCCGAACGCCATCGAAGACTATTGGTTCAGACGGCAGCCCATCGTTCCATCCGAAAATCCCTCCTTGGTTTTCTTGGGGCGAATCGGTTCAGATGTGTTCACCCTCCAACTCAAAGGCTTGGATCGGCTCATCGATTACTATCAATCTTTTCCTTCGCTGCCCAAACATACGATCGGCATCACTTTGAATGAAGGGCTGGTGCAGTGGTGCGGCCAAAAGATTCCGAACCATCATTTTTACGCTAACCTGAAGAAAGAGCTGATTCCCGATCTGCTGAACGACAAAGCGGGGAGCATCCTGCTTATCACCTCGCGTTACGAGGGATTTTCGTTGAGCCTCATCGAAGGAATGTCGCAAGGACTCATCCCGGTGACGTATCCCGTGGGTATCGCGCCGGAGATCATCCAAAACGGCAAGAACGGTTTTTTGGTCAACTCGCAATCCGAAGGCAAAAAAGCCATCGACTACCTCGTGCATCTTTCAAAAGAAGAGCGCCATCATCTGGCGGCCGCGGCTCAAGACACGGCGCGTAAATTCAGTTCAAAAGACATCAGCAAACGCCTGATCGAAGTCTACAAAGAAACCCTGAAGAAACGCTCCAGGAATGGAAGGATTTGATGTTCGGGTCGTAAGGTATATCCTGTCCAGACTATGGAATTTTCGCCTTTCAAGAATGCCGGGTTTGTTTCGGCTGAAATCGCGCCTAGTCAGCTTGCGAAAGAAGTCCTTTCGGACGACGTGCAAACGGAATTCTTGTCCCGTGGTGTCTTTTTTGATGTTTACGCCATCCAAAACGAAAGAAAAGAAACGCGACCTTACGTCCTCAAGGATTTCCGCAGCGGCGACAAGTTGAGGACTCCCCAAGAGCAAGTCGCGTTATTTCAATACCAATACTATGAATGGACTTTGTTGAAAAAAGAATTGGGCGATGAATTTTTTCCTGAATCGCACTGGATCCGCAGCGCCTCGTTTACGGAGGGTGAAGCTCATGCTTATTTCGCCAAACCCGGCGTGACGCCCAATACCTATGTCGAAGTCGCAAAAACGCAGCTTGATCGTCAACTGGGAGACAGATACGGCAGAGATGATGCGAAAAAAGGAAAACTTAAGCGCCTCATGAGCGCGCTCGGCAAAATACACGCCCAGCCAAAGGACGAAAAACCTTTCATCGGAGCGGTGATTCAAGAGCGCATTCAAGGCATCCCGTTTTCAGAAGCTTTGAAGAGGATGGACAAAAAGAAACCGAGCTACGCCCTTTTACGAAAAAATATCAAAGACTTGATCAGTGGCTTGCGCCGCTTTCACGCTGATAACGAGACCTCTGCTTTCACTTGGCATGGACTTGAGAGCGACAACGTCGTCGCTCAAGTGGACGAAAAAGGCGAGCTAACGGGGAAAGTGATTATCTTGGACGGCAACTTCACCGAACGACCAAGCGCTATTTACAGATCAAAAGTCCTGAAGAAGATCAGCCAGAACGTATTCGCCAAGCTGGAGGAGGCTTTTGCGGCGTAGGAAGATTAATTTATAAATTTCGCGTCAACTCCACTCTGCGGAGGTCCATATGTGGCAAACGATATCCTCAAAAGAAGTTTTTTCTCATCCCCGTCTGACGCTCATCGAAGACGAGGTAGTCTTGCCTAACGGAGTAAAGACGTCATATCTCAAGTTCAGAGAACTCGGTAATGCGGTAACGGTTATCTGCAGAAACGAAAAAAACCAGATTCTTCTCCAAAGAGAGTACTCCTATCCACCGAACCGGGATTTATATCAGTTCCTGGGAGGATTCGTTCCATCCGACGAAAATATTTCAGCTGGTGCCAATCGTGAGCTCATGGAAGAAGCGAAGTTATTTTCGAACACGTTAGTTTCACTCGGTGAATATCTGGTGAATAACAGACGGTCTAACGCCAAGATGTTCGTTTTTCTCGCGACTGATCTGGAAGAGCGGGCGTTGCCGGGAGATCCGGAAGAGGTCATCGAAAGTTTTTGGTTCGAGGAGAGTGAGATTGATCAGATGATCGTGTGCGGAGAAATCGTCAATCCGCACGTCTTAGCCTCGTGGACTTTGTATAAGCTTAAGAAGTCGATGAATTAAACTTGTTCCTATAAAACAAGCTCCACCCGGTCGGGTTGGAGCTTTTGAGTCAGGTGCGCTCGGGTCGGGGGACTTGGCGCAGGATGCCGGCGCTGATTGCCCTGTCGAGGAACGCGTCAATCGAGTCGGGAGCGATGGGACGTTCATCAAGGAGCGCTTCACCGGCCAGATTCATGGCTTGCATGGCGATTTCGAAGTCGCTCATCTTGCCTTTGAAGCGGTTGATCGCGCCTTCGACCACCCGATCGAAAAGTTCGATCTTTTCCGGCGTAGTCAGGCAGCCCTTGAGGCCGGGGAGTCTTGATGTGCCTTCCCAGAACAGTTCGGGCGCTATGCCGCTAAGCTCGGACAACTTGGTCAATCCCTGCGGAAATTTTCGGTCCATTGATACCTCCGAGGCACATAGAATGGCTTTTCTTGGATTTTGTCAAGCGTCAACGGGTGAGCACATCATTCCCCTCTGTCATTGCGAGCGCATAATCCAAAAGCGCGCGACAATCTCCGGATTTTTTTTCGGAACTGGCGATGAAGAACGTCCCGAAGTTGTAGGTTTTGATTTCGACATTCCCGAAGATCGTGCGCATCTCTTGCGGAATATCTTTGGACGGATCCCACGCGGCAAAGCGTGAATAGATGGCTTTCACGAGCGGGTTCAACACAGCGAGCCAGCCGCTGAAAAGACGCGCGTCGCAGACCACGAGTTTTCCTCCGACTTTCAAGACGCCGAAACATTTTTGTATGGCGTTTCTCCAATCCGGGACGGCGCTAATGCCCAGGATGCTCAAGACTCCGTCGAAGCCGGTTTTATCCAAATCAAGCTTTGCTGCATCTCCGGCCATGAGCGTGACGTTCGTCCAACCGTTTACCGCGCAAAGTTTTTTCGCCGCCTCGAGCATCTCCGGGCTGTAATCCTGGCCGATGATTTTTCCTTCTGGACCGACCGCCTCGATCAGATAGGGGAAGTCCCTGCCGGATCCGCACGCGACTTCCAAGACCGAATCGCCCGGTTTGAGTCCGAGTCCTTGAGCGGCCGACCGTCTGATGTCGCGGGCGCGACCTAAAAACGTGATGGCGTCTTGCGCGTCATACAACTTGGAGAATCTCCCCCAAAACGAATACACGTGTTTTATTTTTTCAAGTTTTTCGTCCGCCATGATCTTTATCCAAGTATATCAGGTCTTAGTAGGACTTATGCGTTTGGCGTTCTGTTCGTCATTGCGAGCGCATAATCCAAAAGCGCGCGGCAATCTCTGGATTCCGGAGATTGCTTCGTCGTCGCTACTCCTCGCAATGACAGCGTGCGGTTATCCGAACGCGGAAATCCTACTTTGGTTGAGAAGCGCTCGCATTCGTTCTATCCTATATACAATATGCGCCTATCAAAATACGTCAGTCCTGTCCTCGCCCTCTTTGCCTCATTCATTTTTTTGCAGCCAGCTTTCGCCTCCGGGCTGACCATCGGTTCCGTCACGCCGGCAACCGCTACGTCCGGCGTAGCCGTCACTTTTTCGGCCAACGTCTCGAGCAGCGCGGGCATAAAATCCTGCAACCTTTACGTGGATCTTGAGGACATGGGTGCGATGACGATTTCAGGCTCCAGCGCGAGCAAAAGTTACACCTTCAATTCGGGCGGATCGCGCATCGCTTTCGTCTTCTGCAAAGATAATTACGGCGGCATGGCGAGCGGACCGAATACGGCGATTTGGGTCGAAGGCACGATCGTGAGCGCGCCTCCCATGTCTTCGCAGCAGTCGGGCGAAACGCCACCGGCCAGCGACACCCCCAGTTCCTCGCAACAACTCCCGCCGACGGCGCGCAAGCTCATGAAGCTGGCATGTTCGGAAGGTGCGACCGTGGATGATCCGTGCAAAGCCGTGTATTACATCGGCGCCGACGGCAAACGCCACGCCTTCGCCAACGGTAAAGTCTTTTTCACCTGGTATGATAATTTCGATAGCGTCGAGACCGTGTCGTTGCAGGTCTTGTCCGCCTTCCCGCTGGGCAAGAACGTGACTTATCGTCCGGGCGTGCGCATGGTCAAATTCCAGTCGCTGGACAAGGTGTATGCGGTGGCCAAAAACGGCGCCTTACGCTGGGTCGGGAGCGAAGGTCTGGCGCGTTCGCTCTATGGCGATGTCTGGAACAAAAAAATCGACGACATCCCGGATACTTTCTACACGGATTATGTCTTTGGTCTCGATATTACGTCCGCCGCTGATTTCGATGTGAGCAACGAGACGGCACAGGCTCCGACATTCGATTAGCTTGTCATTGCGAGGAGTAGCAACGACGAAGCAATCTCTGGAGTCCAGAGATTGCCGCGCGCAATTAATCTATGCGCTCGCAATGACACAAGCGAATCGCCAAACGCGTAAAGCCTAATTTGATTCCGCGGCTTCATTGGCATAAACTCCGGATAGCATGAGCTCTAATCCATTCGAAGCCGCTCCGAATCTCGCCGTCTCCCACATCCGGCGGCAGGATTTGCCGACTCACGTCAGGCGTCACGCCGATAAGCTCGCAGCCCAGATAAGAGAAATCTACGCCAAATACGGAGCCGCTAACTTCGAAGAGCTTAAAGAGAGCAAGAAGCTATCAGCCCAAGACGCACGAAAAGTGGCGGATTTGCTCAAAGCTTTTCAGAATGCGGTCGAGAAGAAAGAAGTTGAACTCGACCTTGAGGGAGCAAATGAAATCCTAGGCCGAGAGAACGTCCACGGCATCGAAGATGTCGAAGCCGTGCTGGGCGAAGGTTTCGTTGATATCTCCAAAGTCCCGCCTATCCCATACACCACAGACGACCTAAAGAAATCCAAAGAGATCAAAGAAAAAACCGGAGTCGAAGAGATGCTTGTGCTCTTCGTCGCGGATAAGGACGGCGCACCCCTCACCGGAGAACGCATGAACGGACTCATCCAAGCTGAATACGACAAGCTCGGGTTGGGTGAATTCCTGCTCAACACCGCTTGGTATAAGAACGAGGATTTCTTCACGAAGTTGGGCTTGAGCTACGAATGGAAGCTCATCACCAAGCAGACCATCCCCGGTTCAAAGGACAAACGTCATCACTATGAACCCGGAGACAGCTTCACCCACCAAGAAACCCAAGAATTCGCCATCGAGGAATACGCCAAGAACCTCGATATCCCTCGTGATCAACTGCATCGCCCAGAGCCTTTCCGGATGCTTTACGCTACCGCCCTTCACCTGATTGCGACCGAACGTCTCAAGGGCAATGGCAAGGGTGAACGCATCCTCGAGAATAAATATCACTGGTCCGATGTTCGCTCCTCGGATGGGAACCTCGTGTACGTCGGCGGTGTGATTCGGGGCGGCGTGAGCGTTAGCGGGACGACGCGCGGCGATCGGGACGGCGGTCTTGGAGCCTGTGTTTCGCGTGAGCCTTCTTCCAAATCCTTGGATGCTTGACCCCTGGCCCTTGGACCCTTTGGTCGCTTTACTCCCGCCTCCTATGCGCCTATCCTTCCGACATAACGCATTAATTTTCTACCTTTTATGCAAGATGGCATGAAGTGCGAACCCGGAGCCTGCAAGTGTCCGCATCATTTTATGGTTCCTCTTTTCATCCTGCTCATCGGCGTCACTTTTTTGCTCCAAGCCCTGGATATATTGAGCGCTGGTTGGGCGGCCATCATCTGGCCCAGCTTGCTCATCTTGATCGGGCTGCAGAAGCTGTTCAGCCGCATGTGCAAGTGTTGCTGCTGTTAGGACGAATCGAAGATTCAAAAGACCCCGCCTTTACAGCGGGGTTTTTAGTTAGTAGTCAGTATTTAGTTTTTAGGGTCAGGCCCCCTAAATACTAAATACTCTCTTCTTGACCTGCGGCGAAAAATGCGTTAAGAAAAACAGGCACCTTGCAAGGAGAAGCGCATGACAATCGTCTCGGATTATGAGCAACTAGGGTTCACCCAAGTCGTCATCGTGGAGAGTGAGTCTTATTTACCCAAGCATCGTTACGACACGGATAAGACCTACGAGACTATCGTCGCATTCAAGGACGGCATGTACTGCACGGCCCATTTCACTTGGCAGCGATCGCGTGATGGAGCTAGGGGTCACTACATGTCAGGCTGCGAAGCCATAACCCAGGAGCGCTACGCCGAGTTGAAGAAGAAGGCAGAGAGCGGACCCATCACTCGGCCGCTGAACATAGTCCGGCGCAAACCGCGTTCGCTTTCGCGCCGCCGCTACTGAACTCAAGCCGGTAGAGACATTCTCTCTGCCGGCTTTTGCATTTTAGCCGCGTCTTTGTTAAGACCAAGACGTTCCTTTGGCGGTTTGCGAACCTCGGAGGTTGCCCATGGACGATTTTTTGCAGTCTTCCGCGCCATGGCAACTCAAGTTTGTAGTTTGCCTGGCGGCAGGGTTGATAGTCGCGCTGGCGATTCTTTCCATCTCCAAGAAGCGTTTGGCGCGCTTGAGCCAAAAGCCATTTTGTTCGCCCAACTGGATTTCCCTGTATCGTTTTCCGCTGTTCTGGCTGGGCGTAAGCATCTTTTTTTCGATTAGCCCTTTTTGGGGCTGTATCATCGTCATCGCCGCCTGCGTGTGGGACGTGGTGGATGGCAAGATGTCCGTGGGCATGGCGGAAGCGGGGATATTCCGTAGCCGCTTGGACCGTTGGATCGGAGAATGGCTGGATCCGCTCGTCGACAAGCTGACGGTGCTGCCACTGCTCATCATCTTCACGGCCAAAGGCCTCGTGGATTGGCGCGTGACCGGAGTGATCGTCGCCTTGGATAGCGTCGGCACCTTGCTGCGCGACCCCATCGTGATGCTCCCGGTGCTGCTCAAGTCCAGCGACACGCCGCTGACCACCCGGATCTTGGCTGAATTGGATAGACGCGAAGCTAAGCAAGCGGCCTCGCCGGCAGGCAGGAACAAAGCTTCGCCGGCAGGTAAAATCAAGATGCTCGTCCTGTGCGGCGGCATCCTCGCCTGCATGCCGTATCATCTCGGCTGGATCAAAGAGCCAAGGATCCAAAGTTGGGTCCTCGCCCTGGCTGCATTTCTTGGCCTCATGAGCATCCTCTCGCGCGTGAAGGTGCACTCCGCATACAGCCGCTTCATGGATTGGCTGGCTACGTACTTTACGCACAAAGACGTGCTCTGAACTCAAATCGCTCCGCTTTTCGGCGGGCGGTTTTTTGTTTGACAACATTACATGTATAATTGTGACCATGAGATTGCTCAAATCATCCACAAGAGCCCCGATCAAGCGACGCAAAAGCAGGAAAAACGCAGTCCGACGGGCCCCGCGCGACTTCCTCCTTTCCCGCTGGTTCATCGTCATCTTGGCCGCACTTTCGATTTCCTTGGCTGTGGCCAAAATTGTTTATGCCGCTGGAGATTGTACTCTTACGACCTCCGGAAACTGGAGCACGCCTGGAAACTGGTCATGCGCGGCAGTGCCCGACAGTACTTCGAGCGTAACGATTCCGGACACCATGACCGCGACTTTGTCGGCAGAAAGCTATGCTAAAGCAGTGACTGGTTCCGGCGCCGTGAACTCTTTGATTCTCGGGGCGTTCACCTTGCACGTATACGGTAATTTCAACGTGCCCTTATATGACTATTCCGGAGCAAATACCGTAGAGTTTGACGGCGGCGTGGCGCAGTCATTGGACAATTGCGCGGGATTCAACAATCTGACCGTCGCCAAATCAGGGGAAACGCTATCAGGGGAAACGCTCACGGTTCCAAGTACCTGCGTGCCGGGGGTAACAGGAAACTTCAACGTAAATTCCGGTACCATACTTTTTAACGCTTCGACTCCCGTAGTCCTCGGCAGCACGACGATCGCGAGCGGAACGACCGTCACCACTACCGGTGCAGCGGTCATGTCATTCGCCGGACCGGTGAATAACAGCGGGACGATCAGCAACGAAACCGGGAACGCAAATTTCAACGGTACTTTGACTAACCAAATCGGCGGCCTGATAAATACGCAAGACGGCACGTTTTATTTCAACGGAGACGTAGACAACCGCGGGACGATCAACGTCGGCTCCGGCGGTCTGGAGATCAACGCCAACTTTTTGAATTCTGGGACATTCACGAGCAATAACAATGCGGTGAATATGTCGGCCTCGGGTACGACGGATCTTGACATCGACGGCGCGGATTTCGGGAATTTGTCGATCGCCGGCAACCACGACGTCAGATTGCGCAACTCCGATGCACAGGCCTTGTCCCTGTCGGTGACTTCAGGCACTTTGAATGTCGCCGACCGCAACCTGAATGTCGGCAGCGGGGGAACCTCGATATGGAAGTCCTGTTGGGGCGAAGGTGAATGCAGAGTCGGTGTGGTTACTTCCACTTCCGGGAACATTAATCTGGACGGCACCGTGAGCGTACGGGGGAATCTAGGCACTCAAACCGGAAACATCAATACCGTTGATCTCCAGATTCTATCGGTCGGCTTTCTTCCCCCAGTAGTGCTCGGTACTCTGGACGTGGGCTCTGGCGTCGTGTCATCCACGAACTCTTTAAGTGGAGGATTCCAGGGAGCCGGGGTAATCAACGGCGGGTCCGGCACTTTGATCATCGGCGGCGCTTGGGCGACTGGTTTCACTTTCAACAAAGGTTCAGGCACGGTCAGGTACACCACCAGCGTGGCGCAGACGATTTACGGTTACGATTATTACAATCTTGAGGTCTTGACCGCGAATACCGCCACTCTGGACGCCGACGCGACCTCGACGGGCAGTTTCAGCACTGCTTCCTCGACCACTTTCGCCATCGGCAACAACACCTTCGTCGCCTCCGGGTCTGGCTATAACAATTTGGGGACGATCACTCTCGGTTCGGGCCGCATCATCCATCCTAACGACGGCGCGGCCATCACGGACGCGGTCGGCGCCGATGTCACGACCTTCACGCCCCCTGGTTCCTTATATGTCACCGTGACCGACAAGAACCGGAACCTGAACGGCGCGACATTGGAAAGCTTGACCGTGACTGTCACGACCACGGTCGCCGCCGGAGCTGATTCCGAGACCGTGACCTTGGCCGAGACGGGTCAAGCAACGGGGATATTCAGGAACACCACCCCGATCTCCATCGTCGCAGGCACGGTAGCAACGGGGAACGGCACACTCGAGGTGCTGGCGAGCGGTACGCTCAATACGGTTTATACGGACAACATCGACTCCACGGATACGGGTCATGATTCCGCCAGCCTGGTCGTGACCGTGGTCGCCGAGTCAACGAGCACTTATATGAGCGGCGGCGGCGCGGCAGCTCCGATTTTCCTGAACACCCAGCCCATCGCTGGCGCGGCTCAAGCCCTGGGGCCTTATTCCATCCGCTGGAATTTCACTCCGCGCACCAACCGCGCGGTGGGCCATTCGATCGTGGACTCCGCAACCAATCGGGTCATGGCGAGCAGCACTGATTCGAGCGCGAGATATATCGATGAATTCGGACTCATGCCATCCACCACTTATTGCCGCCGCCTAGTCAGGACTTCGGACATGGAGAATCTTGCAGCGACGCAAACCAGTGCCTACTTCCCCTGCGTCACCACGGCGTCCACGACTCTTCCCACGTCGGATTTCCTGACCGACCCCTTGAGTTGGACCCGCGCGGGACGCGATTTGATCCTGAAATGGACCGCGACTTCGACCAGCCCCGGCAGGTACTACGGTTTCTTCCTGCCCTTGCTGCGCCTGTGGTTGGGCGCCGCCACTGCCTTGCCCGGTTCGTACATCCTTTCGCCGCGCTCTTTATTCCAGACCATCGAACAATGGGGTGCGCAGTTCAGACTCATCAATCTTGATCCCAACGTGGATTATCTGCTCCGGCTCATGGGCGCCGATGAACCGTCGGGGGAGGGCGCGCAGGTTTGGCTGTTCGGCACGCCGCGTGAAAGATACCTGTTCAAATTCAACACCAACATGGAGATGATCCGCAAAACGGTCCGCACCCTGCCTTAACCGGCGGCGCCTTCGGTCGCCAGGTAAACAAGTCTTATGAAATCGAAAAAATATTTTTCACTTTCGTCCGCGCTCATCTTGGTTGCTTTTGTCGCGGCAGGCGGAGTTTTTCTTCAGGCTCGCGGCAGCGCCCAAGCCGCGCAAGTCTCGGTCCTGACGTATGAGCTGAAATTCACGAATACCACCGATAAACCGGCCTATAACGTCGATCTCAAGAATCCCATTCCGACGGGCACGGCATATTTCCCCGGCACTTTGGTCGTGGATGGCGTGGCGCAGACCGATGCGCAAGATTCAGATCATGCATATTTCCTCGCTTCTCCCGCAGAGATTCATTTTGCCTGGAGCGAGGTCGCTCCCGGCGCATCGCATAGCATGGAGTTGGGGATTTATCTTTTGCCCGGCGTAACCTACGAAGATATCTTGAACCAAGCGTATTTGCCTCCTCCGGAAAACGCAGACGCACAGACGTTATCCATCATCCTCCACGAGACGTCTGTTTGCGGCAACTCAAAAATCGAGATCGTGAGGGACGCGGATGGCAAGATCGTCACCTCGCAAGGCAAGATCGTCCGGGAAATTTGCGATGACGGTACGCACAACGGAACGGGTTACGGTTGGTGCAAGGCGGACTGTAGCGGAATCTCCTTGCCCACGGGCAAACTGTGCGGCAATGGAAAAGTAGATAAATGGACCAACCTCAAGACCGGCACGGTATACGCCGAGAAGTGCGACGTCGGAGAAGAGAACGGGGAGCCGGGCAAGTGCAATGCGACCTGTTCCGGTTTTTTGGCTGCGGTACCCGTACCTAAACCACCCAAGACCCCGACTCCGCCGCCAGTCACCCCGCCAGGCGAAAGTCCTCCGACGACGGCGATCGGCGGCATGGGCGGCGTGGCGACTCCCGCGACTGCCGAACCTCCAACCACGACTCCCACGATCAGCGAACTTCCGGCCGGCGGCGCGACCAGCGCTGAAGTACCGTCCGGTGAAGAGGGAAGGACGGTTTTGGAAACGCTGCGTGAATTGCCCGGGCGCGTCTTAGGTACTCTTTCGAGCGCGGTTCAAGCCGCATCCAGGATCTTATCCGAACCGGCCGTCGAGAATACCGCAGCGCCTGCCTTGGGCGCCATCGCCGTGGTGAGCGCGGTCTCGGTCGCGGGATATCTTAGCTTCTTCAACTACCTGTTTTACATCTTCACCCAACCGATTTCGCTTTTCTGGCGGCGCAAAAAAGAAAAATACGGCGTGGTCTATGACAGCCTGACCAAACTGCCGCTTGATCTCGCGGCCGTGCGCCTTAAGGATGGAGCGGGGCGCATCATGCAGACTAAAGTGACGGATCGCCAAGGTAGATACAACTTCCTGATCGCCAAGGGACAGTATGTCCTCGATATCGCCAAGCAAGGTTATCTCTTTCCGAGCAGCTTCCTCGCCGGCTGGACGCAAGATGTCGATTATATCGATCTCCTGACCACCGATAAAATCGCGTTAAAGACCGACGGCGCGATCACTTCCAACGTCCCGGTGGATCCCAGCGCGCAAGAAAAGACTCCGCGCCAGATCAAACGCAAAGCTTTTTTCCGCAAGCTCCAAGGCGCGACCTCCATCCTCACCACCTTGCTCGCCTTAGGCGCGTTGGCTTTGGCGCCCAGCTATAAATATCTGGCCTTAGCCATCTTCCAAGTCTTGGTCTACTTGCTCTTCCGCCGACTGTCTTATCGCTTCAAGCCCTCGTCATTCGGCGCGATTAAAGATGCGGCGAGCGGTCAGCCCATCAAGAACGCAGTGGTCCGCATCATGGATGCGCAATTCAACCGCGTGCTTGAGACGCAAGTCACGGATGTGCGCGGCCGCTACGCTTTCCTCGTGGGCAAAGGCAAATTCTTCATCACCGCCAACGCCAATGGTTATGAGATGTTCAAGGGCGGGATACTTGATTACACCGGCGGCAAAGGCACGGCGGTGATAGACCAGGCCGTCAGATTGAAGAAAGCGGCGCAGGCCATCAAATCGTCATGAACCCTTTCGAGAAATTTTCCGCGCCCATGGAAAAGATCGAAGCCAGGCACGTGCCGGAATCAGAATTGCGCATCGAAAGCGCGCGTTCTTCCGGTCCGGGCGGGCAGAAAGTCAACAAGACTTCGAGCAAAGCAGTGCTATTTTGGGATGTCGACGCTTCCGCGACTTTCACGCCGGAAGAAAAAGCCATCATCAAACAGCGTTTGGCCAACCGCATCAACAAGCGCGGCGAATTATATCTGGATGCGGATAGCCAGCGTTCACAACATCGCAACCGCACCGATGTACTCGAGCTTTTGGATCGCCTCGTGACCGAGGTCCTGAAGCCGCGTACCCCGCGCGTCCCGACCAAACCCACCAAAGGCTCCAAGGAGCGCCGCTTGGAAGATAAAAAGCTCCAAGCCAGGAAAAAAGAAGCACGAAAAATCGAAGATTGAGCAACGCCGCCGCAAGGCGGTGTTTCCGTCGTCCGACGGCGGGTCGCAGGAGAAATTTGACAGTTATGCGACAAAAGCTTTTACTAGCGGCGTTCCATATAATTAGCTGTGACAAACTATGAGGGCAACCCCCCGCTCGGAGGAGACCGATGAAGCTCAAGCCTCAACGTACTTTTTGGACGCAGGTTGACCGCCCCCTCGTCTATCTCGGCTCATCCCGTGAGGATGTCGTTCCGGGGTCAGCGTCCTTCATGACGTTTCCCGAGGTCATTCGATCGAAGGAGCAAGATGCCCAGTTGGTGAGCTCATTTACGGAGACCGGTCGTCATGCCCCCGTCCTCGATCTCGACTTCGACGCGAGAGTCGCTAAGTGCGGGTCGGCCACCGCACTACGCGTAAGTTGTCCGCCGGTGGAACGGGGACAAATCGTGCGGCTTCGCAAAAACCTTCAAGCCTGTGGCCTTGTCGGCAAGCAGTCCATCGTGGCAGCCGTGGTTGGTACGCCCGAAGTGACCATTATCTTCTGCGTGCCTATTCGACTCGTGAAGTCGAGTACGCCCGGCCACCACCACCTCTACATCGAGCGTGAGATTTCGTGGGCACAATACCGTTGGCTCCTGCTGGCCCTGCGAGACGCGGGAATCATCGGCAAGGACTTTTGCAAGATGTCCGTGCGCAGCCGGGCAAGTTTCCTTCGCCAGCCGGGCATCAAGAAAGAGGCGCAGGTCTCTCCCGCCGCGTAGCATGACCTAACCTCGCACCTTTGACCGTACGGAGGAGAAAGAAAATGACGACAAGACTCGTGCCCGTAATCGACTGGCGACCCGCCGAAGCTGCGCGCATCGATCCCGTCCCGCATGTTCCGCGAACCTTCGGGCAATCGACCATGTCGGACGAGGACTATGCGAAAGCGCAGGAAGCAGCGCGCAACGGCAACGCCCCTTCCGGCGTCTTGCGCGACTGGGGCTCGTTCCCGCCTGAAACGCCGGAAACTCCGGCCTGAAGACAGCGCAGTCTTCTCGACCCTAGCTCACCTGATCGGTGGGCTTTATTGTTTATTGAAAGGCATCCTCCGGTGTGAGATATTAGGCGCATATGAAAAAATATTGTTTGGTCCCGCTTATGCTCCTGGCCTTGGCCGGCGCAGGTTGCGGTAAATCACAGCCCGCAGCGCCCGCGACCAATCCGCCGCCCGCCAGCACCGGGACAGAGCCTGTCGTGTCCGCCCCCAGCTCGACCCAACCCACTGCCGCGCAGACGGCCTGCCGCGCGTCTACCCCATTCCAACAATTCACGCTGATTGATGAGCGCGTCTCGGATCAGCTCGTCACCGACGCGAAGAGCCTCTTGCCCTCTGACGTTCGCGATAAAACCGTCTTGTTCTCCGCCATCTTTCCCGGCGATTTGGGATACACGGCTTTAGTCTTCTTGAACTGCGGAGAAAAAGAGGACGCATACACGTCTTATCTCGTGATTGTTGATGTGGGTAGAGAGAGTAAACTAGTTGCGACCTTGCCCTCGTACATCACTTCCAATTCGGCGAACGTCTACGCTTTTGCTTTCTGGCTCGGCGATACGACCGAAGTCGTCTTGGCCGGCAAGCCATACGATTTCGGCGCCGGCGGGAGTTGCCAAGCCGTGCCCTACAAAATCTATGATGCGGTGAGCGGTAAACTCGTGAGGGAAATAAGCTTATCGCAGCAGGCCTTGCTCTACGCCGTGAATTTCAAGGCAGTCGATACCGATAACCCATGCGTCGTCGGCAACAAGATTTACGGAATAGATTTCAAGACAGGTAAAAAGTCGGTCATCAAAAAAGGCGGCCCGGAGGATTTTTTCACCCTGGGTAAAGTCATCAGCAAAAATAATAAGCCCGTCCTGCAATACAGCATGAACGGCGAGAATACGGAGCGCGAGTTGGCGTTGCCGTGAGCTTGGATTCACCGAGTCAGCGGAATAAAAAAGACCCCCACATCTTTATAAAAGGTGTGGGGGAGTTAGTTAAGATCGGAGTGCCAGCGCCACTTCCATGAGGCTGCGGCAGACCGGGGCCGGAGCGCTCTGCTCGAAACCGAGGAAAGTCCCGCAGCCGTCAAGCAACACAGCGTGCCATCCGGCGGACTGCGCGCCAATGGCGTCGGCGATAGGATTGTCGCCCACGTGCAGGGCGCGGTCAGCTTCGACACTCGCGGCAGCCAGCGCGCACCTGTAGATCTGCGGGTCTGGTTTGGCGTATCCGACAGTTCCGCTGTCGATGATGAAGTCGAAATATTCAGCCAGACCCAGGATCTCGAGGTCGCGCTCGATCTTGCCGTTGGCGTTCGAGATCACGGCCATAGGGATGTTGAGCTCGCGGATGAGGTCGAAAGCGCACAGCGCGTCATTCGCCACGCGGTTGAAGAGGCACTTGGCCTCGTGCAGCTCGTGCAGGAAGAGGCAGTAGTCGTACAAAGGCTGTCCCAAGTCGGCCTCGCTCGCATTCAGGCAAACCAGGGCCAGGCCGCCCCAGTACTCGAAGGCGAAACTCGGCACCGGACAATTCGCCGAATGCTGCTTGGCATCCTGCTTGAGTATCTTGCGGCGCACCACGGCATCGGCGCGCATGACCTGCGCGGGGCTGACGTAACGCTTGAAGTAGGCCGTCATGCTCTTCGCCAATTGCACGTAATCGGGGAAGAGGAAGGTGTGACCGACGTCGAAGGTCACGAACTTGATGCCTGCGCTGCGCAGATATTCCAGATTGCCTGCCATCTTAGCCTCCAGTCGAAAGGACAAAATCTTTTTTAACCCAAAAAGCCCGCGCGGTCAAGGCTTGACGACAGGATTCAGAGCGTGTTAATTATCCGGTGTAACCACGGGCCACAGCGAGCCCATCCCAAAGGAGAATCGCGATGTTCCTTCCCAAGAAAGTCACGCATTTTTTCAGCAAAGCTTTCCGCGCGGCCGCGGAAGAAGAAGAGACCGCCGGTCTTCTTGAGCTGATGGAGTATGCCAACGTCTTGATCTACAGCTTTGGGCTGTCCATGCGCGGCAAGTCGTCTCCTTAATATCTGAATAAAGCCGGTGGTTGCCTGAACGACTGCGGCAAGTGGGTGACGATAGGCTATGTCGTGCATAGTCGTCTACAGCGTGAAGCCATCTACGACTCGAAAAGAATCGAGCTGCATTTCCACTACGAGCGGGATCTTAAGCTCTTCAAACTCACCGTGAAGTTCTTCGGACCCGGGCGTGGTCATGAGGTTCGATGCCTTCAAGTCGCCTGGAACCAGAAAGGCGGATCGGTCAGCGTGTCTTCGGACTTCTGAACTCAAGCGGCATCCCACCCGGGTGCCGCTGCTTTTTTTATCGTCACTCCTTTCCCTTCGTGTCATTACCCGGTTCAACCGGGTAATCCAGAGAGAGAATAAATCAAAAGTGCTTTTCTCTCTCTGGATCCCCCGCTTTCGCGGAGGATGACAGAGGGGGGGGCGGAGGATGACAGAAAAAAAGACGGAGGATGACAAAGGAGTTGAGATTTGATTATTCTTCATTGGTCATTGATTATTTCTCCGTCCCGTGGTTTCATCTTAGCTAGATGCGCCAGTTAACCAAGGCGCTAAACATATGGAATATCTCGTCTTTCTAGTCATCGCGATCCTTTTGATCTCGATCCGCCAAATCAACCAGTATGAGCGCGGCGTGAGATTCACGCTGGGCAAGTTCAGCGCTTTAGTCGGTCCAGGCTGGCGTTTGGTCGTCCCCGTCTTCCAGAGCATGAAGAAGGTGGATATCCGCACCAAGGCCGTCGAAGTGCCGTATCAGGATGCGATCACCAAGGATAACGTGTCGTGCAAGATCAACGCGGTCATCTATTACCGCATCTCCGAAGCGGCCAAGTCGGTGATCGAAGTCGAAAACGTGTGGAACGCCGTATCACAGCTCGCGCAGACCACCATGCGCAACATCGCCGGCGAACTCTCGCTCGACGAATTGCTTTCGGAACGCGACCAAGCTTCGGCGCGCATCAAGGAACTCATAGTGACTCATACTACGAGCTGGGGAGTGGAGGTCTTGGGCGTCGAATTGAAGGACATCGCGTTACCTGAAGAGATGAAGCGCACCATCGGCAAGCAAGCCGAGGCGGAGCGCGAAAAACGCGCGGTCATCATCAGTTCCGAGGGCGAAGTCATAGCCGCCGACAACCTGCGCAAAGCCGCGGAAATCTTGGCCGTGAGCCCCGGCGCCTTGCATCTGCGCACGCTCAACACCATCAACGACGTCTCAAGTGACGTATCCAACACCATCGTCTTCGCCTTGCCGCTCGAAATCCTGCGCGCCTTCGAACGCTGGAACAAGCCGCAGAGCCAATAAGCAAAAAGATAAAGGACGCGATAAATCGCGTCCTTTTCGGTAAAACAAAACGCATTCAAAATAGTACCTACGCGCCTGGATAGCCAAACGCTGTCATCGCAAGTCCTGACATCAAATGCACCTCATACTTTTTGCCGCCAAAAAGTATGCAAAAACCGCTGGGGCCTCGAATTCGCTTACATGTATATAGTTAAGCGTTCTTGCGGTTAGCTCAACTCTCGGCCCCAGACCCCGCCTCGAGGACTTCGACCTCCATCATCCTGTCATTACCCGGTCCAACCGGGTAATCCAGAGAGTATTCCGTTCCTATCTCTCCTCTAGCCAATCAGGCGGGGGTCAGGGGGGTTTGCGTCAAGCCAACCGCAAGAGCAACTAAGCAACATACATGTTGCGCATAGCGAACCCCCGGCGTCTTTGGTCACTTTCCACGCGGAAAGTGACGAACAATCAAATGCACCTCATACTTTTTGGCGGCAAAAAGTAGGCAAAAACCGCTGGGGCCTCGAATTCGCTAACAAGTATAGGCTTGAGCGTTCTTGCGGTTAGCTCAACTCTCGGCCCCAGACCCCACCTGGAGGACTACGACTTTCATCTTTCTTAAAAAAAGCGCGCGGGTTCCAAGTTGCGGAAGCTCGCGCGGCAGAGGTTCTGGTCCCGGGATCATCACTCACTCCGTTCTCATGGGGAATCGTCGCACTGCAAGATGGCTGTCGTGATGTACTCCTTATACGGCGGCAAGTGGGCGCGATAGTGCAGCGGCGTTCGGGTCTCAACGATGGTGAAGGCGCGTTTTGTTTCCCAGTTGAACCCGGTGTCATGGCGTAAGCGTTGGATTGCCTCGTTGATTTCCTCATTCGGTGGTTGGTCACAGGCCGTGACGATGATGATGCGTTCCATGGCTCGACTCCTTTCTTGTTCCATGGGTTGGGGGAACTTTTGAAAAACGCGATCTGCTTGCGCTTCGCGCGGGAAAATCCTCGGCGTATTTCAATACGCTTCCGGTTTTTACGCGCTCTGCGCGGCGTAGCTCATCGTTTTTCAGAGGGTTCCTCGGGTTGAAGGTGCGGGTACAAGTGCAGTGTAGCACCGACCTCTGAAACGCGCTGAACCTTTATTTATGCGGTTTTTTAATGCTATACTGTCACTCGAAAGCTAACCTCACGTTTACCCACATGGACACCCAAGAACGCAAACGCGTGCTCGAGCGGGATCACGAACTCTTCAAGCGGATCAAGCAAGATCCTGCGGTCGTGGGAGAGCTGTATGATCTGTACGCCGAAAGGTTGTACGCCTTTCTGCTCAAACGCTGCAGCCATAAAGAGACCGCCGAGGATCTGGTCTCGCATACCTTCACCAAGTTCCTCGAAGCCGTACCCCGACTCGAGTGGCGGGGGGCGCCGCTCTCGGCGTGGCTCTTCCAAGTCGCGTCCAACGCGCTGATCGATCATTACCGCAAAGCTTCGACGCGGCACGATACGGCGTTGGATGACGATACTTGGGATCCGCCCTCGGCGGACGATCCGGCTTGGAACACGGAGATCGTCATGGAAGGCGAACGTCTGCGCAGCGCCATGCAAGATCTTTCCTCGCGGGATCAACAAGTCCTGGACCTACGCTTCTTCGGAGGATTCGACACCGCGGAGATTGCCGCGGAGCTTAACGTCTCGGCCAACCACGCCGCCGTGCTGGTGTATCGGGCGGTGGGACGGTTGCGCCGCATCCTCATAACCACAGCCAAAATCGTATGAGCCAGAACAACCAACACGAAAAATCCGCCGAAGAATTGGACGAACTGCTGCGCCGGGGCGCAGAAGAGTGTAATCAACGCGAGCTCAAGCCGTTTTTACAGACAGCTAGGGCCATCGAGCGCCAAGCCCGCGCCAGCGACGGAAAACTTGATTCTAAAGTCGCCTTAAAGCAGCGCTCTGAACTCATTTCTATGGCGGATAAAATTAAGAAATCGGATGTCGAAGTTCGAGATTCGAATATCGATTCACCACATTCGACATTCGACATTCGACATTCCAGCTTCCTCACTCGTCCTTGGTACGTCTGGGCGGGCGGCTTGGCGACCGTCGCCGCGGTTTTGGTCGTGGCGGTAGTGCTTACGCATCCCGGCAGCGCACCGCGTCTGACCGGCCTGTTCGCGAACCGCGCAGAACAAGTCAGTCGGCTTTTGATACCCGAAGCGAACGCGGCGGATGCTTTTACTTTTGCCGCGGAAAAGCGCGGAGCCGATGGCGTGGATACCACGACCTCCTTCATCGTCACGACCAAGCTCGCGTTGTCGGCCGACGACCTGAAGCAGCATCTTGATATCACGCCGGCTGATTCGACCGACGTGAACGTGGTCAAGCCCAAAGCCGTCACCGTCGCTGATTTGGGCGGCGGTAAATTCAAAGTCACTCCCGAGGAAGCGCTCACGCCGGGCAAGGTCTATCGCCTCCAAATCCCGGCTGCTATCGAACACGCGGACGGTTCCGTCACCAATAAAGACTTCACTTGGGCCGTGCAGACGCGCAACGTCTTCCGCGTCACCTCAAGCGTGCCCGCCGACCACGTGTCTTTCGTGCCCGTCAACACCGGCATCGAATTCACTTTGAACCAGCAAAATTGGGAAGATCCCGCGCCGTATTTTTCCATCACCCCCGCGGCTGAAGGTCGCTTCGAGGCGCGCAACCGCTCGCTGACTTTCGTGCCCGCGAAACCTCTGGCCTACGGCCAATTGTACACGGTGACGCTCAAGCAGGGCCTCAAGCTCAAGGACAGCCAGACTGCGCTGGAGCAGGATGCCGTGGTGCGTTTCGAGACGCAGAGTGAAGCTCAATACAAAGCCCAAGTGGCCAAAGAGCAACCTAAGCCGGCGGTCACTCCGACTGACGAATATAACCAAAGCGTGGTCGGCAAGGATGTGCTGATGCCGGTCTACTGGAACGATGACCAACTCAAACAAGTCGACGTCACGGGTTACCAGTTGAGCCGCGATCAAGCCAAGACCTTCCTCGAGGAGCGCGGCAAAGTGCCGGATTACGCGGTCGAGACCAAGCGTCGCGTCTCGAATTACGCCAAGTACGCCAACCAAAAAACCTGGAGCCTCAAAGGCAATTTGGAGAAGAGTACCTATTACGGATATAACCTGCGTCTGCCTAACACGATCGGCGCCGGAGATTATCTGGTGCGCATCGAGACCAAGGGCGCGGAACCGACTTGGACTTTCCTCGAGGTCACGCGCGTCTTAACCTATTCGGTCGCGGACAAGAACACGCTGCTCGTCTGGGCCATGAACGTCGAGACCAACCGTCCGTTGGGCGACATCGCCGTGGCCATCGGTTCGACCCAAGTACGCACGGGGGCTGATGGCGTCGCGCGTTTGCCCGTGCCAGCGGTCTTGACCGCCACGGATACTGAAGCCGGCACCGGCGCAGTCCTGACTTTGGGCGAAGGAACGTTGTCATCGGTTCTGTGGCTGCCCAAAGGTTCGAATTATTATTACGGCGGATACGGGCAGATGAGCGAAGACGATGCCACGCTGGCCTACCTATATAACGATCGTCCGCTGTATCGCACCAACGACAAGTTGTTTGCCTACGGTCTCATCCGCGACCGCGACAATGGCGCGACGCCAAACGACGTCACGCTCGAGCTGGTCAAATCAAGCTATTATTGGGATTATTTTTCCGGCGAACAAAAAGTCTATGCGCGCAGCTCGGTGCAACCGGATGAAAAAGGTTTTTATCGCTCCGAGATGGAGTGGTCCAATCTCGCGCCCGGCTATTACTCGGTCTTGCTCAAGCGCGGTGCCAAGCGCGTGACTCTGCGCACCTTTGAGGTCCGCGATTTCGTGAAGCCTGCTTACACTTTAGATCTGACTTTCGACAAGCAGGAGGTCTTCGCGGGCGACACCGTCGTGGGTGAGGCGCGCGTCACCTTCTTCGACGGCACGCCGGTGGCTGATATGAAGCTTGACCTATCCGCGTCATCTTTGGGCGTGCATCAAACCATCGCTACCGACTCCGACGGACGCGCGACCTTCAGCTTCAAGACCCAAAAATGGGATTGCACGGAAAACTACTCGGGTCAAGATTGGTTCTACTGCGCTTCCACGCAAAACGTGTACGTCTCGGTCGCGCCGTCTGACGGCGAAGAAGCGCAAATCAGCGCGGCAGACAGCATCACGGTGTGGCGCTCGCATGTCTCGCTCGAGTCTTACGTCAACACCGAAGGCGACAAAACGCACTTCGACTTCCAGGCGCGGCGGGTCGATTTGAGCCATCCCGAGTACGTGGATTCCGATACGGTGTTGGCCGAACCGGTGCGCGGCGGCAAGATCACGGGCCGCATCATCGAGCGGACGTGGAAGCAAATCCAGACCGGCACCAACTACAATTATCAGACCAAACTGACTTATCCCGTGTATAAATACGAGCTTGAGACCCGTGAGGTGGGCAAGATCGACGTGACCACGGATGGGGCAGGCAAAGCCAGCTTCGACTTCAAAGTCCCGAGCAGCACCGCGAGCTACCAGGCCATCACGTCGCTCAAAGACGAAAACAGCGTGGATGATTTCGCGGTCAACTACTTCGCCTACAACTCCTATCGCCGTATCTCGAACGATTATATGGCGCCGCCGGACTCGACGGGTTACGTCGATAACAGCATCTACTTCCAACCTCCAATGAGCGAGCAGGAACGCTCTGGCTATAAAGTCGGCGAAAAGGTGAAGCTCGCGTTCTACCAAGGCAAGAATGAATTGCGCCCCGCGGAAACGCCCATCTTCCTGTATGTGAAGAGTCAGCGCGGCTTGAAAGACGCCGTAGTGAGCGACAAGCCGACCTTTGAATTCGACTTCGCACAAGAACTCATCCCCAACGTGACCATCCGCGGTGTGTTGTTCCGCGATGGAGGATTCTATCCGCGCAATTATTCCGCCGGCATAGACACGGCACAGCGTGAACTCAACATAACCGTCACGCCGGACAAGACCTCGTACGCCCCGGGCGGCAAAGCCGTGTTCCATGTCTCGCTCAAGACCAAGGAAGGCCAAGCGGCCGGAGGCGCGCGCGTCGCGCTGGGTCTGGTCGACGAAGCGCTGTACGCCGCGGGCAATGAATGGATGACCGGCGACCCGAATCCGCTGGCTTCGCTTTACGCTTGGGTGGATGATGGCATCATCTTGGAGAACGCTTCGCGCAATCCCGAAGGGAATAATGATATGGGTTTCGGTGGAGCTGAACGCGGCGGGGGAGGCGGCGAGCAAGTGCGGCGCAACTTCAAGGACACAGCCGCTTTTCAGACGTTTACCGCCGATGCGCAGGGTCAAGCCGATATCACAGTCGATCTGCCGGATAACATCACGAGTTGGCGCGCCAATCTGGTCGCCATCACGCCGGACTTGTACGCCGGACAGTCGCGCCTCAACGTCAAAGTCACCAAGCCGCTTTTCGTGGATGCGGTCGTCCCGTCTCCCGTGCTCGTCGCCGACAAGCCGGTCTTGAAACTCCGTGCTTTCGGCATCGCCTTCAAGGGTCACGAACCGGTGAGCTTCAGCGTGGATGCGCCGAGCCTCGGCCTGCTGAACGAAAAAGTCGAAGGCAAAGCCTATGAGCCGTCGTATATAAACGTGAAGACGCTGACTCCGGGCGAGCACACTTTGGTGCTGCGCGTGACGTCGTCCAAAGGCACGGATGCCATGGAAAAGAAGATCACTGTATTGGAATCGCGTTTTGCCAAAGACGAGAAAGTGGAAGTCGAGTTGGGTCCCGGAGCGACTTTGCCTTCGCTCGGCAACTCGCGCGAAATCGACCTCTCCTTCCTGCCTAAATCCCGCGTCCAGTACCTGGGTAATGTGTATCGCTTGAGCTATGCCTGGTCCGATCGTTTGGAGGCGTTGTATGCCAAGCAACTGGCGCGCAAGCTCCTGACCGAACAATTCAATCGCAAGCTCGAAGGCAGCGACGAATCCTTGCTGCGCTTCCAGAAGCCGAGCGGCGGCCTGTCTATCCTGCCTTACAGCTCGGAGGATCCGGAACTCACGGCCAAGATCGCGACCATCGACGCGACGCCTTTCGACCGCGTCGCCATGCAGGGCTACTTCACCGACATCCTGCAGAAAAAAGACGTGAGCCGCGAAGAGCAGCTGCGCGCTTTGTCCGGTCTGGCCGGTCTCGGTGCGCCCGTGCTGCAGCAATTGCAGGACATGTCGGCTCTCAAGGATCTGAATTGGCATGAGAAGCTCGCGGTCATGCGCGGCTTGAACGCTTTGGGCGACCAGTCCGGCGCGCGCAACATGCTGGATGAACTGCTCAAGACAAGCGAAGAGCACGATGGCCTCATGTCGGTCCGCGTCGCCGACGACAAACGATCGAACTACGAAGCCACGTCAGAGGCCGCGGTGGTGGCGGCGGAACTCGTGCATCCGAGCGCGTCCAAACTCGCCGCTTGGTTGGCCGCGAACTGGGCCGCGGATGTCTTCCCGGCTTTGGATAAGATCGCGTATCTGCGTCAAGTCGTGCCCGCGGCTTCGGCTCGGGAGGTCACGATCGGTTATGTGCTGGGCGGGCAAGACAAGACCGTCACCCTCAAGGACGGTTGGGGCGAAAGCGTAAAGATCACCGCCGCCGAGGCCAAGGATTTCCGCATCACCAAAGTGGATGGACCGGCGGTCGGCGTGTTCACGCGGCTGGCTTCCGGTATGCCGCAATCGAACGCCGAACTTTCAGTGGAGCGCCATTATGAGAACGCGGACAAAAAGACCACGACTGAATTCAGCGAAAACCAAGCGGTTTACGTCAAACTTAAAGTGGCTTGGAAGGCCACTGCGCAGAGCGGTTGCTACACCTTGCGTGATCATCTCCCGGCCAACTTGGCACCGCTCGTGGATGTGTGGTGGAGCGGCAGTTGGGATCAAAATCAGTCTCTGTGGTATCCGTCAGACGTGGGTGATGGAGCCGTGTCGTTCATCGTGTGCAATCCTTCGTGGCCGACTTCCAAGTCAGACAACATGCGCGAGGTGACATATAAAGCCCGCGTGATTTCCCGCGGCACGTACTTGGCCGAGCCCGCGATCATGCAAAGCAACGAGACGCCTTCCTACGCCGCGTTGAGCAAGCCGGAGACAGTCACGGTGAAATGAAGCTAGACGGTAGGGGCGCATGCCATGCGCCCTGCCGGTAGACGGTAGCCAGACAAAATGAAGAAAAAGTATTTCATCCCGTTGATTGCAGCGGCGACCCTCGCGGTCGCCGCTTTGGGCTTGGCGGTTGCCTACACATCGCATTCACCAAACTTTGTGCCTATAGACACAAAGTTTGGTACGGGAGAAAACGGAAAATCGGATGGAAGAGTCCCTTCGATCGATTCTCCGGTCCTTCGATCTATCGATACGACTATGTTCGTCAGCTCTCGAGTTTTAGATTCGACCGTGTCGGTAAAGGAAAAAGAATTTCAAGGCAAAGCTATCGCCGGAGTCGTGAATCATCATCTGTTGGCGCCGGACTTGGTCGCGCGCTTCTGGAAATCGCTTAAAGCCGCGAGACCGGACATCAACCGCATCATCATCCTTTCACCTGATCATTTTTCGGCCGGGCGGGGAGAGATTTCCGTCACTGACCGTCCTTACGCGACACCTTTCGGTCCGATGGAAACGGACGAAACCTTCGTCAAAAGCGTCCTGGACCAAGGTGCGACGACGCTCGAGGACGGAAGCATGTTCGAATACGAACACGGCGTGGGCGCGCTTGTTCCTTTCGCTAAACGCGAATTTCCTGACGCGCAAATCGTACCCATCGCCATGCGCAACTCGCTCAACGGTTCTTCCGCGATTGAATTCGGCAAGAGTTTGGCGCGCATGGCGGATGACAAGACCGTCCTGGTCGTCTCATCCGACATGAGCCATTACCTGACCGAAACGCAAGCCTTTAAAAACGATGAGACGACGTTAAAGCAGCTGGAAGACCTGAAGACTGATTTTTTCCGCCGGGGGAGCGATGATTTTTTAGACAACCGCGTCGGCATGCTGGCGCTTTCGGGATTTTTGCAAGAAAAGAAAATCCAACCTTCATTCCAACTCATGGATCATAGCATCTCGTCGCGCTACGGCGGCTCGCCCGCTTACACTACGAGCTATATCACGGGTTTTTGGATAAAATAAAATTCACTTAAAAGCGAACACGACCCGGGCGGGTCGTGTGAGGAGCGAAATCATCTGGGGTCGATGAGCTCGTAGGTGTCTAGCGTCGACGTCCGATCGACTCTGCGACAGCTCAAGCCGAGGGCGGCGCTGACGATCTACAGGACATTCGAAGTCAAAGTTCGGCTTGTACTCGGATCGTACCACAGCCCCAACTGCTTCTCGCGATTCAGGAAGGCTTCGAGCTCTTCGACCTGTTCGAGTTGGAACTCGAGTGCGCCATGCTCGCGGGAAATGAACTCGATGGTATTTTCGAGGCGACCGAGGATAGCCAGGTCGCCACACTTCAACGCCGTACGTCTTCCTTTGGAATCTTTCAGGTACATTTTTCGACTCTCCTTTTTTCTGGAACCCGAAATTTTTATCAAAAAACCGCCGGGGAGTCAATCCCCGGCAGCTTCATTTTCTTTTTTGTCATTCCTGCGAAAGCAGGAATCCAGACCTCGGAGACATCGAGATTTTAATGGTCTGGATCCCCCGCTTTCGCGGAGGATGACAGGGGGGGAGAAACGGAGGATGACAGGGGGGGAAGGCGGAGGATGACAGAAGATATGTTCTATTCGAACAGCGCCTTCAGGATCTCCACCAGCCCTTGGTGTGCCAGGTCTTTGTGGATTTTCCTGCCTATCAGCGGCTTTACGTCGTTGGCCAATTCTTGATCGAGCGCATGCTCGACTTCCGCCGGCATGACCAGATGGATTTGCGCGATTTCGTGCTTGCGTGAAATCTCCGCGAGATGCGCAGCCAATGACCTCACGAAATGCTTGAAGCGTTCCGTGTCTTTCATCTCCGACTCTGGCGAGTAGTTGGTGGCTTCGTTATCGGAAGACCTCTCCGTGGGCGCGGCCAGGCCCTCTAGCTCTTCAATCGAATCACCACCGGCGAGATAGATCTTGGCTTCGAACCTGTCGGCCGTCACGACTAAAGTCGGCTTGGAAAAATGCTGCAATCCTTCTGGTATTTGCATAGCGAATCATTCTAGAGTTAATTGTTTCAGGAATTTTATCAGCGGACGTTCAAAATGCAAGCGCGATTTGATACAGGCCTCGACCGTCTCGAGCAGCGGCACTCGGATCTTCTTTTTGGCGGCCAGGCGCAGGGCGATGCTGACCGTGGCGATGCCTTCGACGGTGGTGAGTCCCAGCTGCTTGGGTTCGTTGACGCGTGCGCCGACCAAAAGTTCGCCGTACGTCCGATTGCGGCTGTGCGCCGAGAGTCCGGTCACGAGCAAATCGCCCAAACCCGCCAGGGAGAATGCGGTTTCAGGCTTGGCGCCGACCGCTTTGAGGATCGTGGCCATCTCGTTCAAGGCCAGCGTCATGACCAACGCTTGCGTGTTCATGGGATATTTCAGACCTTGGCACAAACCCAGGGCGATGGCGTAAGAATTTTTGAGCGCCATGGCATAACCCACGCCGACGATATCGCGTGACTGGCCGATCTTGAGCACTTCGCCTTGCAGGCTCCCGGACAAGACATCGAGCGCGGCGGGATTTTCTCCGGCCACGACCATAGCCGAAGGTTTGCCATGCGCGATTTCGTTGGCGATGGCCGGACCGCCGAGGAGACAGAAATTCTTGCGCAGACCCGGCGGCAATTTGGCGCGCGCCGTGAGCGATACTGGCGCGAGAGTCGTCTCATCCAAACCTTTGGTGATGCAGCCGACCGCCGTGTTCTTGCCGAGCAACGGCGTGACGCCTTGCATGACCTCGCCCAAAGCAAAACTCGGGATGGCCATGAAGACCGCTTCCGCCCCGGCCAGCGCTTCGGGCAGCCCGGCGACGGCTTTGATGTTGCGCGGCAAGGCGATGCCCTTGAGGTATTTGGTGTTCTCGCCTTTGGAATTGATGTCCTCGAACACTTCCGGTTCGATGCAGTAGATGTTGACCGGCCGGCGGTGAGCCGCCAGGACCAAGGCCAAAGCGGTGCCGATATTGCCTGCGCCGATGACGGCGAATGTTCGTGACATATCCGCCAGGATATCATGCGCTATCCTAGAGCGGAAAGAACCTACCTTGCTCGCATGATAAGAGTATAAAAGTGGTTTTTGCGATTTCCTCAAATCGTACCTATCGGACCATTTTGCGGAAATGCTTAAATCCAACCCAACCTGTCATATTCATGTAATAATTCGTACCTTGCCTAAAGGTTGGTGTCTGGCGTGCGACGCAGGAAGATGACGCTGCCTTGCGCAAAAACTATTTTCCAGCCTCTTTGAAGCAGGGCGGGCGCGTAACGTGTTTGTGCATCTTGTGTCGTCAGGATCAGATGAGTGATGCCAGAATCCGTCAGCCATTTTTCCAGCAGCGTCGGGTCTTGTGACTCGAACGCGGTTTTCCATTCGGCTTTTTTGCGCGCGAAATCCGGCGTCTCATGATCATGTCCCACCCAGACGCGGCACAAAGTGTTGGCCGGAGTCCAGACATTCACCCACAGGTCATCTGAAACGACCACGCAGTCCGGCGACCGTTCGGCTTTGATGGATGACCAGGCGGAAAAAAGTTCCTGCGGGCGATAGAACCAGGCCGCGCGAACCGGATCAGCGGCCCAATAAAATTGCGAGACGATGAAGTGCGCCGGGGTAAGTCCCGCCGCCAAGAGCAAAAGCGCGGCGAGAAGAATTTTGAGCGGCCTGAAAGCTGATTTTTTTATCCAATCCGCCACCGCTGTCCAGGCTGGCATGCCCAGCCAAACCAGAGCCAGTCCCAGCGCTTCCGTACCTTTGCGTTTCCATGGCACGGGGAGAAGTAAAAAAATCAACACGGCAACGATCCAGGCCATGAGCCATTCTTCTTCCGGCCGCAGTCGGATTTTTTTGCGCCAACGATAAATGAACGCGACGGCGAAGGGCAGGGTGAATAAAATCCAAGACACAGCGGGCGCGAGCGGCAAGCGGTTGGCTACGGCATGATGCGCAACGAAATCTTTGTCCGCGAGGAGCGGCAGATAGACCGCGACGCTCGCGGCCAGCGGCAGGATGAGAGGCAAGAGCAACGTCAAACGTCCCCTGAAACCAAAACGCAACAGAGTCAAACCGGCGTATATAAGGATGAGAGGGAGGAAATACGGATGGAAAGAGCAGAGCGCGGCGGCGCAGATGCCGGCCCACAAGCAGGATTTGAAATCCGTGCGTTTCAATCCGTTCCACAAAAACCACAATGTCAGGATGAGCAAACTGGCGGACAAGATGATGTGCGGTGCCGCCGTGACGATGTATGACAGCGAGAGTTCCGAAGACACGTCGGGTGCGAGCGGAGTATTGATTTGCCAGGCGCCGAAAGCGTGGATATACAGCGTGTAAAACCAGCCCGTACCGATGCCGAGAAAAGCCAGGAACGCGGCCAAACGCGGCCGTTCGGTCGTGCGGCGCGCGATGAAATAGACAACGAAAACCAAAAATGCGATGAATAACCAGCGCGCACTCTCGAAGACGAAATAGGGTTGGCCGGTAAATCTCGCCACCAGCCCTAAGCTGCTCCAAAAAGGGTCGAATCGGCTTAACCCGGGTTCGATCGCGAATAGATTATGCAGTTTGATTCCGCCTTCCGCGACTTGATTCAGATACGAATAGTAAACTGCGGCGTCGCTGGATGAAGCTAGCCCGATGCCCAACCAACGCGCATGCGGCGGCGTCAGCGTATAGAGCAGCAGACTTTGCGCGGCTTGCAGGAGGATGATGAGCCCCGCCAAGACCGAAGGAAAGATCCAGCTGGTTTTTTTCACATCAGCGCGCCAAAAGCGGGACTACGATATTGACGGTCTTCTTCGAACCGTCGGCGTTCAGGCGATAGCCTTTGGCCAAAAGCGCGGGCACGAGATAGACCGCGCTGGGTTGGATGTTTGAATTGTCGACTTGCAGCGAGACCAGGTCGAAAGCTTGCACCGTGATATCGCCGGTCACGCCGGATATTCCGCCCTGCATGAGCATCTGTTGTGCTTGGGCTTGTCCGATGGCCGGATAATCCGAGCGATCCGGCACGTCATACAGCGTGATGAAGCCGGAGACCGCCGCACTGCGCGCCGCATCCACCGTTATCTCCGCGCCCGAGACGTATGACCCGTCGCCGCGTACCACGTCGCGGCCATCCACCAAGGCGTGATATCTGACCGTCTGTTGGGTGGGGAATTCAGCTTGCCCGCACTGGTTCTTGGCCAGCGCAGGCAATCCGCCGTCGGCTGAAGCGATTGAAGCCGCGAGCGCGCGGACCATCTTGACCGTATCGCGATTCATGCAGAAATTGCGTTCCTGGGCGAGTCGCCACCACAGGTTCCAGTCAGGATAGACGAGCCCTTGGCGATATAGGTTGGGGTTGACTCCGCGCGAAATCAAGAACAAATCGGCGGCGCGTACGATGTCTTCGTTCGACGGAAGTTTGGTCACGGTAAGCGGAGAAGTTTTGGAGTTCAGGTTGGCGAACACCAACTGTCGTTCCGCGGCGTGGAAAGACCAACGATATTCCTGACCGTCGAACCAAGCTAGATCAAATTGTTTCGTCTCGGGTAATGCGCCGACCATGCCGGAGGGAATGCCCACGGAATTGCTGACGTTCTTGAGCTCTGTTTCATTCGGCAAGCCAGTGCGCAGGCGCAGCACCGTGATTTTTTGCGTCAGCGCCGGAAGCTCCGCGGCCAGCGTGATCTTGCCCGCGCTCACTGGTCCCGTGATGCCCGGCAGTTCGCCGAAGCCTTTGAAAGTCGGGATGGACGCCGGCGTCGGCAGATCCACCAACGGCTCGGCGACGCTTTTGACCGCAGGCGACGCCTGAAGACAACCAGCACCGAAAAAAAGCAACGCGCCGACGATAACCAAGGGCTTTAGGTTCTTCATATCTCCTTCCTATATTATCCCACAAACCTGTTCTTTGCCCATGACCCCTCGGTTGAGGGAAAGAGGCGGTAGGTGGTAGCCAAAAAATAAGAGGATGTCATTCTTGAGGCCGTCTGACGGCCGAAGAATCTTCAAATTCCTCAAGGTATCCGTAGGGGCGACCCAACGGGTCGCCCCTACTAAATCAGCTATAGGAAGATCCTTCGCTTCGCTCGAGGATGACAGTTGCTTTTATCCTTTCTGGCTACCGTCTACCCCAACCGCTTGACTTTTTGATATTTATCAGGTATATATAGGAGCCGTTCATTGAAAGGAAAAAGACATGAAGTCTCCCTTCATCACGCGTCTATTCATCGTGACCTCGGTTCTCTTCGTGCTAAGCCTCATCGTCACTCTCTTCATCGTGTCGGGCAAGCTCGTGCTGGTCCCCCTGGCCATCGGAGTCGTGGCCGCGTCTCTCAATGTCTGTATGGTCATTCGGGAGCGGAAGCGCTTGTCCCAAGCGCCGCCTTTCAGGGCAACTCTAAGCCTTATGGAGCGAATGCGGGACCTTGGTCTGGAGTTTAGCCACCATTCCTCTGAAATGGAAATTGCAGGAGGAATTCGTGATTATTTCGTCTATACCGCTGGACCTCCGTTGTGTCAGTATTGCCAGAGCTACGCTGACGAGGTGGTCTGCGGGAACGCAGCCATCAATCCGAGCAAACTAGGCTTCTTCTGCACCAGTTGCGGATGCGGAAGATTGTACAATGAGGTGAATGCGGTTCGGAAGCATGTCGCATTACCCGCCTTGCCCAACGGCAACTTGTTCGGGATCCTGAATGTCCTGGAACGCGACGCACTGGAGAAAGGCATCATCCATGCTCCCGTCGCCGAAGCGCCGAAGCTTCCGGAGGCGACATCATTCTGCGCGGTCATCCAGCACACCGGCGATTTCCGGAACGCACCGCTCAAGGTGAAGGTGGATGTCACCGCGCAATCCGTGAGTGTGATCGAAGGTGAGCTGACGGAACGACCCGACTCGAACCTTCGCCGCATCAAGTGATCTTCCTTACGTCCAGCCGACCTCTCCAGGTCGGCTTTGACTTTTTTGCGGGTTCAGGTTAAATTCCTAGCTACCAACCAGGAAATATGCCCGGCTTATTCCAAATTCCGGCGCGCGATCATTGCGCGCTCATCCTCATGACCGAGCTGGCGGAATGTTTTCGCGCAGGCGAACCGTTGACGTTGCAAGACGTCGCACGACGCATGCATCTGTCGCAAGGTTATCTCGAAGAAATCGCGGGTGCGCTCAAGGCCGCAGGTCTGATTCGAGGCAAGACCGGACCGGGTGGGGGATATGTCTTGGCGCGTCCGCCGAAGAAGATTTCGCTGCACCAAATCCTCGAAGCCGTCGAGGGACCGCTTGAGCTCGTGGCTTGCCAGGCCGGACGCGGCAATTGCCTGTTTGCGGGTAAGTGTTCATCACAAAAGGCTTGGGGCAAGCTGCAAAACACAATCCTCAAGACCCTGAAGAACACTAGTTTGGAACAAACCATTTAGATAGAGTAGCTGGTATCTGGTAGCTAGTAGCTGGTATCGAACAGAACCCGAAATACAAAATACGCATCCCAAAATACTTCCATGCAATCCATCTATCTCGACCACGCTGCCACGACTCCGTTGGATAAACGGGTGCTTGCGGCTATGCTGCCGTTTTTCACGCAGACCTTCGGCAACCCCTCCTCGTTTCATACTCCGGGGCTGCGTGCCAAAGAGGCGCTCGCTGCGGCGCGCAAATCTTGCGCCACGATTTTGAATGCGCATGCCGACGAGATCGTCTTCACTTCCGGCGGCACCGAAGCGGACAATCTCGCGCTCATGGGCGTGACCCGAATGGCTACCCTCTACTCTCTACCCTCTACCCTCTCTCATCCCCACATCATCGCGAGTGCCGTCGAGCATCCTGCTGTGCTCGAACCTTTGGCGGCGCTCGAAAAATCCGGCGCGATTGAACTCACGCTTTTGCCCGTGGATAAATTCGGTCGCGTCGCTCCGGATGATTTAGTTCATGCTTTGCGTCCGGATACCATTTTGGTTTCTATCATGTACGCCAACAACGAGATCGGTACGATTGAACCCATTGCCGAAATCGGACGCTTGCTTCTCAAGTGGCGCAAGACGCACGACACGCCGTATCCGTATTTCCATTCCGATGCCTGCCAAGCCGCTGGCGCGCTGGCGTTGGATGTCGAAAAGTCGCACGTGGATCTGTTGGCTTTGAACGGCGGCAAAATCTACGGCCCCAAAGGCGTGGGTTGCCTCTTCGTGCGCCGCGGCCTCAAGCTCGAACCGCTGGTGTATGGCGGCGGCCAAGAGCGCAACTTACGTTCCGGCACGGAAAACGTCCCGGGAATCGTGGGTTTTGCTACGGCTTTGGAACTCGTGCAAGCCGAAAAAGAGCGCGAAAACAAGCGTCTCACCGTATTGCGCGACCGGCTCATCCAGGGCTTGCTCAAGATCCCCAAGACGCGCCTCAACGGCCATCCGACCGAGCGTTTGCCCAACAACGTGAACGTGTCTTTCATGGATATCGAAGGCGAAGCCGCCGTGTTGTATCTGGATGCGTTGGGAATTTTCGCTTCGACCGGTTCAGCCTGCGCTTCGCAGACGCTCGATCCTTCGCACGTCATCCTGGCGACCGGCATGTCGTACGAAGCGGCGCACGGTTCGATCAGATTTACCTTGGGCCACGGCACCAAAAAGACCGACATCGATTACGTCTTGAAAGTCATGCCCGGCATCATCGAAAAATTGCGCCACATGAGTCCAGTGAATTTGGACATGAAATATTTTAGATAGCTAAAAAATATTGTCATCCTGAGCTTGTCGAAGGACCTTTTTTACTTACCGACAAACGCCCCCTATGAAAAATCCTACTCTCGAACCCGATATCCTGAACCGCGCCGGCGACAACGGTTGGTTCTATTCTGATACGGTCAAAGACCATTTTTTTAATCCGCGCAATTTCATGCGCGACGAAAGCGCTTATGCTGACGCGGCCATGGGCATGGTCGGCAGCCCGGCTTGCGGCGACGCGATGAAGGTTTGGATCCGCGTCGATCCCGCGACCGAGCGCATCATTGATTGCAAATGGAAAACTTTCGGCTGCGGTTCGGCTATCGCCTCGACCTCCATGCTCTCGGTCATGGCGACGGAAAACGGCGGCCTGACCTTGGATGCGGCGCGCCATTTGCGGCCGCAAGACGTCACCGCGCGTTTGGGCGGCTTACCGGCGCGCAAGATCCATTGCTCGGTGTTGGGCGACAAGGCTTTGCGCGCTGCGGTCAACGACTGGTATCGCCGCGCCGGACAACTCGAAAAAGTCGAAGCCGAAGCAGGTCGCGTGGTGGATGCGCTCACGCAAGTGACCGACCAAGACATCGAGCACGCCGTCTTGGACGGCGCCGATACGTTGGAAAAACTCCAAGCCAAACTCAAAGTCGGCATCGGCAATCCCGCTTGCTTACCTGAAGTCGAGCAGCTTCTCCGTTTTTATACGGAAAAATATTTCGGTAAACAATAACCGATCTCGCCCCGACCTCAAAGTTTTTTCACGCGCTGTCATTGCGAGCCACGGCGTTCGCGAACGCCGTGGCGAACGCATAGACTGAATGCGCGTGGCAATCTCTGGACTTCGGAGATTGCTTCGTCGTTGCTACTCCTCGCAATGACGGGCGGGATCGACGAGTGTGTCAGTCTTGGTAGCATTTGATTCCGCAGCTTCTTTAATCTAAACTCCGTACAAAGCATGCCCCCCCCCAACCCCTTCGAAACCTCCAAAACCAAAATAGTCCCTGAACCAGTCGAAGGGCTACCTAGTACCTCCGGTATCCGCCGCCAGGATTTGCCGACCCACGTCAGGAAGTACGCGGATAAACTCGCTGCGCAGATAAAAGAGATCTACGCCAAATACGGAGCCGCTAACTTCGAAGAGCTTAAAGCCAACAAAAAGCTATCGGCCCAAGACGCACGTAAGGTAGCTGATCTCCTGAAAGCCTTCCAGGATTCGATCAAAGACACGCAGCACATCAAAGCCATCGAGAAGAAAATCAAAGCCAACCAACTCCTCGACAAAGACGACCTCATCTTCATCTACGAGACGAAGTCACCCCAAAGCTTCGGATTCCATACAGACCCACGCCTCAAAGCACTCCGCGACCAACGTAACCCCAAGGAAGACGCTCCTATCGTCTTTGAGTGTCAGCCGAACGAAATCGCCTGGAGCAAGGAAGACATCACCAAGAACACCAAAGCCTACATCGGCCCCTTGTTCCCTGGCATCTTCAAACTCCTCGGCCATCTCGAACATCTCTATCTTTCCTTCCCCGAAGGCAAGATCAGGAGACAGACCATCGAGATCGGTGGACAGACCGAACAACAACTCGAAGCAGCATTTGAAGCAGCCGGATCCAAGATCTCGCCCAACGCCCTTCACATGCTGCGGCACGAAGATTTCACGACCGCGAAGAATCCCGAGCAAGCGAATCTCATCCGCCTCACGGTCGCCGACCTCGGTTTCGACCATGACCCGACCACGGATGAAATCTACGCGAAAGCCGAAGAACTCGGCCTCGAACTCTGCCCGGCCGAAGTCGGACCTCATCTTCGTCTGGATTATAAGGATCAACCTCTCGGTGAATGGTTGAGAGTCGCCATGAAACAAATTTCCGATCCCGGCGGCGACCCGGGCGTCTTCAGCGTTGAGCGGCGCGCCGATGGGGCGTGGCTGGACGTCCGCTGGGCGGGTCCCGCGCCTACCTGGGATCCTGACTACGAGTTCGTGTTCCGTCTTCGCAAGTAACCCTTAAATCCTTTGTTTCTTTTTGACCCTTTGACCTTTTGGCACTTGATTGGAGGTGGAAGGAATTTGATACTCCCAAAATAGACGAAGACTCGTCCGATGAGCCGAGAGTGTTGAGGTGAAATAAAAAGAAAAGACGCTCCATCGAGTGCGATGGAGCGTCTGGTTGAGTGAGACTGGCGAGCGTCCTACTTCTTGGGTCTGAAGGCTCGGACGTCGATGGCTGCCGTTTCCGGCCTCTTGCCGTCTTCCGGTTCGGCCATGGGGATGGCCGGAGGGCAGTCGACCGGCATGCCGCGTGACGTCGGTGCTTCTTCTTCCGCGAAGGGTTCGGTAGTAGGAAAGCTTCGGACGCCGTGTTCGCTTCGCGGAGTGTAGTTGTTCCGCGGCGTGGGCATGGTGACGGGCAGAGGCGGAGGGCCGTGCCTTAGCGGCGGCGTCTGCTGCGGAAGCGGCGGAGGGCCGTGCCTTGGCGCTGGCTGCGGTACGATCGCGGCTAGCATGACGGCTGTCTTCGTGCCCTCGGGTCGCGGATCAGGCCGGGGCGGACGACCGGCGGGAATTTCGCGTCGCGTCGCCGTGATCGCGCTATTGGGATTCGGCGGCGGATCGCTCACAGGTTCCTCGCGCGGCAGGGGCCGACGGAAATCTGGTCGCCGTACCGTCGGCGGACTTTCGGGTCGCGGCGGCAAGCCAGCCGGAATTCGTTGCAGGGTCGTGGTGATGGCCGGGCGGCTGGGCACTTCGGTCACCGGTACGTCCAGATTCGCCAGCACCGAGGTCGGAGCGAATCCAGGAGTCGGACAGGCGATCGGGGCCGGTGGCGGATCGCTGGGCAGCATCTCGACGCTCGGATCCCACATCGGAATCAAAGTCACGGTATGTCCGCTGTCCGGTTCCTCGTCCAAGAAGGCCAGCCCGTTGTCCGTTCCTTCTTTGCCGGTCAGCAACTGCATGAGCTCTGGCGTCGAGAGTCCGCGTGCGCCGAGTTCGCGCAGCACCGTGTTGACCAGCGCCAGGAACTGCACTGAAGAGGCCAGCCCGTTGAGCGTTCCTTCTTCGTCGGTCAGCAACTGCTTGAGCTCGGGTGTCGTGATTCCACGTTCGCCGAAAGCCTGCAGTACCGTGTTGACCAGCGCCGGGAACTGCACTGACTCCTCTTGCGCTCGCTTGTCCAGCTCTTGCATGTAGTCAAAGGCGTCGCGTGCCATGGCGCGGGCGTTCATGTCCACCTTCTCATGCTTCTTGGATTCCTTGAGCGCAGCCTTGAGCTTCTCGATTTCAGCCTTGGCGCCCTTGAGCTCGTCCTCGAGCCGCTTCGTTTCCGCTTCGGCGAAGGCTAGCTCTACCCCGGACTCTTCGGGGTCGGGGGGAGGAATCGATGGAAAGGCTTGCAGGATGTCGAGCTCGTGCCGGGCTTCCCGCAACTCTTGTTCCATCGCCGCGAAGGCTTCCGAAGGATTCTCGCGTCGGCTGTCTCGGATCAAGCTCTTCTCGATTACCTCGACGTGTTCGTGGCTCAAGCGCTGCATGCGCTCAAGCACCGCCTTGGTGACGCCGCGATTCCAAGCGATGGTGTCGCGGAGCTCATCCATTGATTCGTTGGGGTATTCGCCGATCGTGACTGACGTACCGGCGACCAGGATGAGTTCCGGGTCATGTTTCAGGCCGAAGAGGAGATTCGGGAAGAGCGGCTTGCCTTCTTCCTTCAAGGTCTCCACCTCGACCAGCTTGGTCTCGGTGCCGAGCTTGAACGCCTTCTTCACGAAGACGACGCCCGAGCGCAAGATGTAAGTCTTGTTCTCCACGTCACGGCAATCGATCACGTCGCCTTCGCTGTACGGCATATCGTAGATCGAGGGTTCGCTGCTCTTGCTCTTTACTTCTGCACCGGTCGCCAAATCAACGACCTTGGCCTTGCCAGGCTTATCCGAAGCCATGTTTGCCTCATTTGGAAAGTGCGGGTTTACGTCTGACGTTGGCACTATACCAACAAACGACCGTATCTGAAAAAGCCCCTTTTGTCAAGGGATTCGCCTGATTTTCGCTACTTTATGGGCTAAGCGGACGCATTTTTACCAAGCGCCGCGAGACTCGTTGGTCGGGACGTTTGTAAATCAAATTTTCGGTTTTTTTCTCCTGCGGAAAAAACGGCACGAGCGCATAACCCAAGCCCTGCAGTTCAGGTTCAAGATTGACGAAGGCGTGCGCCTCGCGGTTCAAGAACCCCGGCCAGATGCAGACGAGTTCGGCTTGCGGCGCCAGCGTGGGCAGAAGCGCGCGCAAGGAGTCGCGCCACAAATCCGAGATTGCGCTCGCGGATTTTTCCAGATCGTGTTTTGTCTCGTTGCCTTTGAGCGGCGGACCCAAATAGCCCTCGGTCACGACTCGATCGACGCCGTGCGCTTTCAGATGTTGCGCCGTGCGCCGCACATCTTGCACGTGCAGAGCGAAACGCGCCGCGTCGTCAGGGCGCAGGATTTTTTCTTTGAGCAACCAAGCGATATTTTTTTGCGTGTCGGCGATTTGTTTGGCTGCGATATCCGAGCCGATGATGAGTTTGGCTTGGCTCGCCAGCGCGGCTTCCATCAGGATCGTCCCGCCGCCGCAGAACGGATCGAGCAGCGTGCCGCCGTCGGGTACGCGCGCCAGGTTGACCATGATGCGCGCCAGCTTGGGCGGCAGCATGCCGTTCAGCTCATCGCGCGCCGGTCGGCCGTAGTCGCGCAAGCTCCAGGCATCCGCATCCTGCACCTCGCTCGTGTAGCCGAGCGCGACTTGCGTGCCATGCACCAGCAGACATACATCCAAACCTTCTGTGGTGAGCTTGAGCTTGGCCACCGCAGCCGGCGTGATCTCGTCGTTGTTTTTTCCCGTGACCCAGCGCGAGGCGAGGCTGCGCGCTCTCAATTCCTTTTTGAACGCGATGGCTTGGGCAGAGAGTTTTTTTTGCGCCGCGGCCGCTCCGCCGTAGACCGTCCAGCCGAAATCGATGCGCTTGCCGCGCAGCCGGGGAGCCAAAATTTCCGCCGCCCGCGCCGCGGAAAAATCCTGCCAGGGCATTTCGGCGGCGATCACACCGAGCTTAACCGTCCCGCCTAACAGGTTCATCAAGACGGGACCATCCCACGCCGGGTCATTGATGAGCACTGCTTTGCCGCAAACGGCGCTAATCTCGGCGTTTGGCCGCAAAGCCGTGATTTCGGCTAAGCTAAGCCGCGGATGGCTGCCAAAAACCAAAAAATTCGACATGCTCATATGCTACTACTATTGACGCGGGACGTCACTTGACTAAGAGCCTGTATTATGATGAATTGAGGCGTTCGCCTGATTGAAGTGAATCGTCCGAATGAGGCTTATAAAGGCGGACGTTCGGACTTTTGAAAAAGGAAGAAGCATGGAAACGGCAAGTTACCCTGTCTGCTTGGAGGGCCGGGCCATGAAGAGGATTCTCGTGTGGTTCCTACCGCTCATGTTGTTGCTGGGTTGGGTCCGTCCGGCGCAAGCCGTCGAGATCGAACCCATGGAGGGCGTCCATTATTGGATCATGCCCAACTGTGGCGACTACGATGGGACGTGTGCCCGCATCGCGCCGAACATCAATCTGAACACGCCGCGCTTCGCGGCCAAGCTGGGCACGACCCAGATGACCATCCGTAATGCCAACCGCACCGGGACGATTGCCTTGTGCCATCGGCCGGGTGACGGCTATCACATGGGCAAGGTCAACTCGGTCGAGGAACGCGGCAGCGATGCCGTGTGGAAGTCCTGCCCCGACGAAAAAGAGCAGTACGTCTACGTGCTGCCCGGTCAGGTGATCAAAATCCCCAAGATCAAGCACCTGTCCTTCGTCGAGGAAGAACGGATCAAGGCCGCGCTCAAGATCTGCCGCACATCGCAGTGCGCGGTCGATAACGCCAAGAAGCTCGGCGCGCAGATCGACGGCGAAAAGCAGTCGATCAACGTGCACGACGCCGACCCCATCATCGCAGAGATCAAAGCCTGCGAGAGCGAGGAATGCGCGGTCGGCGTAGCCAAGCGGCTCGGCGCCAACATCAAATCAACGCCACCGCCCGCGCCTACCCAATCGCAGACGCTCGCGCCACCTCCGGTGACGCCTCCGCCGGCCAGCAGCCAGACGACGCTGGCCGAACCAGTCGCGAGCGCCGCGAATTCCGCCGCCCCACCGGCTCCCCAGCCGAGCGCGGGCGACAAACTCATGGCTCAACTCACGGCCTGCGACGGCGACGATGCGTGCAAGCTCGCCGCGCTCGAAGCAGGTGGCCTTGGCCTGAAGGAAAAGATGTCACGGACCACGACGGTCCAATTCCCGAAGACCTTGTGGCTCTTGCTCGTGCTCAACTCGGTTCTCTGCCTCGCCGGCCTGGTCTACAGCGCCAAGAAAAAGTTGGGGTTCGAACGGACCCTTAAGGCCATCTCGGATAGGCAGACCAAGCAACTCAAGGACCACGAGTCCATCGAAGCCAAGCAAGCCGAAAAGCAGCGCGCAGGCGAGGAACGGATCTTCAGCCTGGCCAAGCTCTTCGACATCCCCGTGGCCTCGGGCGCGAACGTCGACTGCGTCTTGATGCTGCTAAAGCAGGACGGCGAAGACAAAGCTACGTTGCTCGAGACCAAAACCGCGTTGCTAAAGAAACTCGAGACCGGCTTCTGCAGTTTCCTCAAGGACGACTGCGGTAAGGAGCTGAAGCAAGGCGTCGCGCTGGAAAGCTTGTGGCAAGACGTCCGTGAAACAGCGGTCGGCGGCCACGCTGAAGTGAAACGCGCCAAGACCGAGGCCAGGGAAGCGCAAGAAAAGACCAAGGCCGAGGCCCTGGCGTTCGAAGGCCGGCGGAGAGATCTGGCCGATGCCCACAAGGCCAAGGTCGGAAGATTGAACGGTGAGTTGACCACGGCCAAGGAAGCGTTGGAAAAGGCCCAAGAGTCATTCCGCGATTTGGAGGCCATCAAGCAGCACTTCATGCGGATCGCCCCGCTCATGCCCGAGAGCGACAAGACGTTCGTCAAGATCGACAACGAGCTGACCATGCTTGTCGAGAAGCAGGCTGTGTTGCATGTCTTGTGTGACGAGTACGAGGCGTCGGGTGACGAGAAGTTCGCCGCGATCCGGGAACAGCGCCAGAAGGTCGAAACGCGCATCCAGGAACTCCACCCACAACGGGAAGAGCCCGCCCAGCTCCGTGCGGAATTCGAAGGCTTGTATTTCAGGCTGACGGGTTTCAAGTCCACGGAGATCGTCCTCTACGAAGAGGCGCAGCGCGATCGCAACGACGCCGCCGAAGAACGCGGCAAGGCCAAGGTCGAACTCGACCAGGCCGAGGCGACGCGCACGACCGTTCAGGAAGAAGAGCGCCTCTTGCAGGAGCGCGTCGCCAAGTTCGAGGCTCACCAAGCCGAACAGCTGGCGATCCTGAACAGCGGCAAGGAAGCGAAGTTGCGCGAGTGGCAAGACATCGAGCAACGCCGCGCAGAGACGGACGGCGCCAAGCTCAAGGCGCAGTCATATCTCGCCCACATCCTGCAATTGATGCAGGACCTCTTGAACCAGATGGAACTGGGCGGGCTTACCCCCGAAGAGTTCCTCGAACTGAAGAGGCCTTCGGGCATCGTGCAAGAGTTGGCCCGGACCATCGGCGGTCTGAAGCAGACGATCGATCAGGACAAGCAAGACCTGGAAGCGGCCAATGGGAACTACCGGTCGTCGGTCGATCGCGCCAACGGACTCGATGGGGAAGTGGCCACGCTCCGGGACGAACTGACGAAGGTCAAGGCTGACCTGGAGCAGGCCAAGGGCGAGCTGGAACAGTTGAACACGAGCTCCAGCGAGCAAATCACCAAGCTGCAGACGGTCATCACCGATAAGCAGGGCGAGATCGATGACTTGCTTAGTCGGATGCAGTCGAGCGAGGACAGCATCGACCTGGATGGTGATGCCTTGAAGCAGCAGGATCCCCCGAAGGATCTCATGGCGGCAGCCGACGCAGTCGAAAACCCCCAGGGTTCCGGCGCACGCAAGACCAAGGGCTATGAAGAAGGCGAGCTGCTTCCGAAGCCCGAAGTCGCGGTCGACTTTTTCCAGGCGTTGCGCCACGCGCTCGTCTCGAAGGAGCAAATCGTCGTCGACAGCGCAGAAAAGGTTTGGCTGTTGTTCGACTTGCAGCGCCGCAACCTCTTCCGGTTCGGCTTGGCGGGGATCTTCCCCGAAGGTTTGCCCGACAAGCTCAAGGGCATCGAAAAGCGCGACAACGTAAGCGCGCGCCTCGCCAAAGCGAAGATCCCGGACATGCAGTGGTTCTTGGAGGTCTTCGAGCCGAACAGGCCCACCAACTATCCGCACATGGCCACTGCCACGTAGCCGACTCTCGCGTCCGCATTCGGACGCGCCATGCAATCTACAGACTTGAATACGCGCTCCCGCACTCGGGAGCGTTTTGTTTTTGACGAGCGACTAGCAACTAGCGACAAGCAACCAATTTCAGGTTTTTTGGTTGCTAGTTATTAGTCGCTCGTTGCCCGTTACCTTCTTGACGTTTCCTCGGCTCTGGGTTAAGCTCGCAGCGTTAAAAATCTAATCATGGGTGGCCATTCCAGCTTTGCTGGAGGTCCCAAATAGGGACCCATCCTGTGTCCTATGGATCAACGTACTCGCGAGTACGAGTTGCTCTACATCATTTCCGCGTCCTTCACGGACGACGAGATGGGAGCAATCGAAGGTCGCATCAAGGCGCTCCTGGAAAAGAATGGAGCGTCGATAATCTCGACCAACCGGCTGGGCAAATTCCGGTTGACTTATCCTATAAAGAAGCAGCGGCACGGGCATTACGTCATGCTGCGTCTCAACGCCGATACCCAAGCGGTGTCCAAGATGGAAGAGGCGTTGCGCATAACGCCCGAGGTGTTGCGCGATATTTTTGTGCGCGCCGATGAAGTGGGCAGCGATAAGTTTGACCTGGTGCAGTTCACCGAGGTCAACATCGATCTCAAGGCCGAACAGCGCGATCGCCGCGGCAAAGAGGTCCGTCCCGACGAAAAGTCCAAAGCCATCGCGGACATCAAGTCCGGCGTGGCCGCGCTCGAAGGTGAAGACAAGGGTGAAGACAAGCCGGCGGAAACCAAGCCTGATCTCTCGGACGAAGAGCTGACGAAGAAAATCGACAGCGCCCTTGCCGACAAGATATAATCAATGCCGAATGCCAAATTGCAAATGCCAAATTTAATTCGTCATTTGTAATTCATAATTGATAATTGAATTATGAACCTCAACCGCGCCATGATCATCGGTAACCTGACTCGCGATCCGGAGAGCCGCACCATCCCCAGCGGACAGAATGTGTGCAACTTCTCCGTCGCCACGTCATCGCAGTGGACCGATTCACAAGGCCAAAAACAGGAACGCACCGAATATCATCCCATCGTCGCCTGGGGAAAGTTGGCCGACATCTGCACTCAATATCTGGCCAAAGGCCGCAAAGTCTACGTCGAAGGCCGCTTGCAGACCCGCGAGTGGGAAGGTCAGGACGGCGCCAAGAAACAGCGCACCGAGATCGTGGCCGAGAACATGATCATCCTGGACCGGGCGCCCCAAGGCGGCGCACCGCGCGAACCTTCGGCTCCGAGCGAACCGTCCGCACCACCCACGAACTCTTCGGCAGTCGACCCCGGTGTCGGCGGCCAAGAAATCCGTCTCGAAGACATACCGTTCTAAGAAAATTAAAAATTACAAATTACGAATTAAAAATACAGCATACGTAGATCGGAATAATTTGTAATTTGTAATTGAATATTATGCCCAAATCCAAGAACGTCGATCGGCAGTGCGCTTTCTGCCAATCCAACGTAAAAGCCATCAACTACAAAGATACCAACACGCTGCGCCGCTATCTTTCCTCATTCGGCAAGATCGTGCCGCGCAAACGCTCCGGCGTCTGCATGTGGCATCAGCGCAAGCTTTCGACCGCCATCAAGCGCGGACGTTTCATGGCGCTTCTGCCGTATCTCGTGCAATAAAAACAAGGGAGTAGAAAGTAGAGGGTAGAGAGTAGCCAAGAAGACGGAGAAAATCCGTCTTTTGCGTTCTGTGGATTTTCGTATAACATGGCTCCATATGAGCGAAACTCCCACCCGCCAGCGTCCTTCTTGGGATGAATATTTTTTAGCCATCTGCAACGTCGTGGCCACCCGTTCGCATGATGTCGAGACGCAAATCGGCTGCGTGATCGTCAATCCTAAACGCCGCATCGTCTCGACCGGATACAACGGTTTGCCCGCCGGTGTTGACGATTCTTTTTGGGCCAAGGATCGGACCACCAAGGTGAATCTGCCAGGTGTTTTTTCGGACGAAATCGTGTATGAGATAGACAAGTACGATACGATCACCCACGCCGAAGCTAACGCCATCGTGTCCGCTTCGGAAGGGTTGCATGGCTGCACCATGTATTCCACGCTTTTTCCATGCAACGAATGCGCCAAGCTGGTCATCACGGCCGGCATAAAACGAATCGTGTACCGCGATCTCCGCGAATGGAAAGCGAATGCCATCTCCCGCAAATTTTTCGAGCAGGCGGGTATCGAAACCATTCGAATATCCGATTCAGCGGAAGCGAGCAAGGTCTGATATGGATCTGGAAAAGCTGAAAGCGCGATCGCAGATCGTGCAGCTGATGCGCCGTTGGTTCGACGAGCGCGGATTTTTGGAAATGCACACGCCGCGCTTGGTCGGTTTGCCCGGGCAGGAACCATATCTGGAGCCGTTCTGGACGACGCTCGAAATTCCAAATTCCAAATTCCAAATTCCAAATTCACTTCCCGCCGCGCTCATCACTTCGCCGGAATACATGCTGAAGCGTCTTTTGGCGGCGGGCTTGAATAAGATTTACGACTTAGGCCCGTGCTTCCGCAATAACGAACCCTGGGACGGGACGCATGACCCGGAATTTTTGCTCCTCGAATGGTATCGCCGCGAAGCCGGAGTCGAGGATCTGATGCGCGACACCGAAGACATGATGCGCTGGGTCGCAGTCGAAATTCCAAATTCCAAATTCCAAATTCCAAATTCACCCTTCCGTCATCTCACCGTCGAAGAGGCGTGGAAGGAATATTGCGGCATCGAGCTTGCGCCGTTGCTCGAAGATCGCGCGGCCATGGCGCGGACGGTAGCGGAGCGCGGCCAGACGGTAGGGGAGAATGATACCTGGGACGATTTATTCTTCAAGATTTTTTTATCGGAAATCGAACCCAAACTTGGACAAGACGAGCCGACATTTTTATATCGCTATCCTAAGAGCATGGCTGCCTTGGCGCGCGCATCAGCCGACGACCCACGCTGGGCCGATCGCGTCGAGTTATATGCGGGCGGACTCGAACTGGCCAACGGCTTTGCGGAATTGTGCGACGAAAACGAGCAGCGCGCGCGTTTCATCCAGGAAAAAGCTTTGCGCAACAATCTGGGCAAAAAAATTTGGGGATTGGATGAACGTTTTCTTAAAGCCTTGCCCAAGATGGGCAACGCCGCCGGCATCGCTTTCGGTGTGGAACGTTTCGTCATGCTTTTGACCGGCGCGCAATCCATCAACGAAATCCTGCCTGCTTCAGCGCGCGAACGCTTTGTACAATGATATGCTGCAAATCAAGACCGCACGTTTATTGGTCGAGCAGGCAGGCTATGAGCCGGCAAAGATTCTTATGGCCGCCGGCCGTTATGTCGTATTCCGTGCCCGCAAAGGTAAGCGCGACTATGCCATAAAGTGTTCCGAACCTGATGAAGCCGCCAACTTGCATAATGAGTCGGTAGTCAATCGTTTTCTGCATTCGGTCACGCCTCGTAAGGCAGGTTTTATTTTCCCGCGCAGCGAGTTCATCGGCACTGAAGACGGCGCCCTTCTGATATCGGATTTCGTCGCAGGCCGCTGGCTAGGCTACAGGCGGCCAGTCCTGCATTCGCGGCTCTCCCTGCGCGACTTGGAATCAATCTACGAAGTGATGGTTTTCCTGGCGGGTTTGGCGCAGGATGAACTCCCGGAATCGTTGGTCACCCGCGCGCGTCGTGAATTCACGCCTCGGTATTATCATGCCAAGATGGATTGGTATGCCGCCCCGGCCCTGGAAGCGGGTCTGTTGGATCGGGATGAACTCGCACACCTCCATTCGATGGTCGGTCTGCATTTCAAGCGCAGCTTCGCCCACCACGACCTGGTGCCCTGGAACCTGTGCCGTCTCAAGGACGGTCGCCTTGCCGTGACTGACTCCGAGTTCGCTCGCTGGGGCATCGCTTGGTATGACATGGCTTACCTTTATCTGCAGCTGGCCGCCTTGGAAAAGAACCGCGCCCTTGCCCGGCGCGCCTTTCGTTATCTAGCTGGTCGTTTCAAGGCTGAAGGCTCGGCTCAAGGCCTAGAACAGGGGATATTTCCGGCTTTAGCCTTCCGTATCACGGGCAATCTCTGGATCGCCGCCCGCGAGCGAGATAAGCGCCGAGCCGCGCGGTCCGCGCTTGAAGTCGTTTTGTCCGGAGAATTTTCACGTCTGTTGATTTGAATCGACCCGCCTTCTTTGAAGCGTAAGATTCGAAATCATTCGCCGTCCGTTGCCGCTTTGACCGGGTGCTTAGTGAGAGGTTCCCCTTGGTTTTGTCCAGGATAGGGAAGACCGCAAAGCTTCGACAACGCTTTCGGCGTCGAACGTTTCATTATGCTATTGACCGGCGCGCAATCCATCAACGAAATCCTGTCTGCTTCAGCGCGCGAGAGATTCGACGGACAATAATCGATCTCGCCCCGACCTCAAAGTTTTTTTTTGCGCTGTCCGGCACGATCCAGGTTCCCCTGGTAGGGGCAATTCATGAATTGCCCCTACGGAGGACGATCAAAGGGCTAGACATCAAACCCACAAGTCCCGATTTGATTCCGCAGCTTCTTTAATCTAAACTCCGTACAAAGCATGCCCCCCCCCAACCCCTTCGAAACCTCCAAAAGCAAAATAGTCCCTGAGCCAGTCGAAGGGCTACCTTATGCTTCCGGTATCAAGCGTCAGGATTTGCCGACCCCCGTCCGTGAGCTCGCGGATAACCTCGCTGCGCAGATAAAAGAGATCTACGCCAAATACGGAGCCGCTAACTTCGAAGAGCTTAAAGCCAACAAAAAGCTATCGGCCCAAGACGCACGTAAGGTAGCTGATCTCCTGAAAGCCTTCCAGGATTCGATCAAAGACACGCAGCACATCAAAGCCATCGAGAAGAAAATCAAAGCCAACCAACTCCTCGACAAAGACGACCTCATCTTCATCTACGAGACGAAGTCACCCCAAAGCTTCGGATTCCATACAGACCCACGCCTCAAAGCACTCCGCGACCAACGTAACCCCAAGGAAGACGCTCCTATCGTCTTTGAGTGTCAGCCGAACGAAATCGCCTGGAGCAAGGAAGACATCACCAAGAACACCAAAGCCTACATCGGCCCCTTGTTCCCTGGCATCTTCAAACTCCTCGGCCATCTCGAACATCTCTATCTTTCCTTCCCCGAAGGCAAGATCAGGAGACAGACCATCGAGATCGGTGGACAGACCGAACAACAACTCGAAGCAGCATTTGAAGCAGCCGGATCCAAGATCTCGCCCAACGCCCTTCACATGCTGCGGCACGCTGATTTCACGACCGCGAAGAATCCCGAGCAAGCGAATCTCATCCGCCTCACGGTCGCCGATCTCGGTTTCGACCATGACCCGACCACAGATGAGATCTACAAGAAAGCCGAAGAACTTGGCCTCGAACTCTGCCCGGCAGAAGTCGGCCCGCATCTCCGTCTGGATTATAAGGATCAACCTCTCGATGAATGGTTGAGGATCGCCATGAAACAGATAATCGTTCCCGTCGGCAGCCCGCGCGTCTTCAGCGTTGAGCGTGACGCCGATGGGACGTGGCTGAGCCTCGGCTGGGCGCTTCCCGGGAGTACCTGGCGTCCTGCCTACGAGTTCGTGTTCCGTTTTCGCAAGTAACCCTTAAATCCTTTGTTTCTTTTTGACCCTTTGGCCCTTTGGCACTTGGATACTTTGGGAAATTTCGTAAGTAGCACCATGGCTCAATAAGCCAAGATACGAGGCCAGAGTTTGCGGGGATTTATTTTGTTGCAGGTTTTTCAGCATCGAGTAGTCTAGTAAATTGATTATTTGGATAAGGCAAACGCTTGACCGCGCTTCCAGGTTTTGTTAGGTTAGGGCGGTCCTTTAAAGGGGAGAGTGGTGCATGGACGAGAATGAAAGATTCGCGTTGCTGCAAGTGTTTTTCAATGCCCTGATCGATTTGCGGCCCGGGGAGGATCTGCACTTGCCGTACAGCGGCAAAGAATTCGCCGAGGTCGCCCTGCGACTTTCCGGCAGCAACAAATTCGCTTTCGGCTTCTTCACCCCCGTAGGTCCGGAGCGCGAATACGCCGCAGGCATCGCGCACCTGCGTGAGCTCGGTTTCATCAAACTGATTTTCGAAGCGCGGCCCTGCCTCGTGCCCGAGTACAGCCACATCGCGGCGGCGAGATTCGAGGGCGATCCCCGCGTGCCAGCCATCCGGGAATTCGCGCAGGCGTATCTCAAAGCCATCGCCCCAAGCCCCAGCTGAACCATCGGCGCGATCCCATGCGATCGCGCCGCTTTTTTTTACGATTAGAGTACGGGCGTTGACAGACAGGGCGGAACATGTTCTTATGCGACTTCTCGGACCTTCAAACTTCGAGGTCAGATGATGGATAAACAGACATGGCTGTGGCTGATGCACGGCATCGTGCTCGCGGGCTCTTGCCTGGCAGCCTGGATCGAGTTTAAGGCAGCGGAACGGAAAAAGAAGCTACCTGAAAATGACGGGCTTGATCGACAAAGGATAGTGTCTGAAATAGTCTGGTTCGATTTCAGATTCTGGATGTTCGTGCTCATCAGTCTGATGTTTGCCCAGATGTTGGGCGATGACTTGGCTCACTCCAGATACCTGGCATCGATCGCGGATGCGCTGACGCTCATCCCTCTTATCTTCAGTCTGATAACCCGCTGTCGTCACTTGCGGGTCTGATCTGACTCAACCGACGCGCCACTCATGGCGCCTTTTTTGTTTCCAGGGGTTGACGGGATCGCGCCTTTCGCGCAAACTCTGGCCACGAATATGGCTTCAACTTCCGAAATCAAAAAGAGCGTGGTCATCCGCGACAACGGCGAACTCTGGATCGTGACTGAATTCCAACACGTCAATCCGGGCAAAGGCGCGGCGTTTGTGCGTTGTCGGGTCAAGAACGTCAAGACCGGCAAGACGCTTGAGAGGACCTACAAGACTTCCGAATCCGTCGATCTGGTCGAAATGGAATATCGCAACATGCAATACCTGTACCACGACGCGACTGGATATTCCTTCATGGATTCCGGCACCTACGAGCAGGTGACCATGGCGGACGACGACGTGGGCGAGCAGGGCAAGTATCTGCGCGAGGGCATGGAAGTCACGATCACGACCCACGAGGGTCTGCCGCTGGCCTTGCAACTGCCGCGCAAAATGACTTTCAAGATCGCCGAGACCGCACCGGCCGTCAAAGGCGACACGGCGAGCGGCAACGTCACCAAAGAAGCCAAGACCGACAACGGCTTCATCGTCCACATCCCCATCTTCATCAACCAAGGCGACGCGGTCGTGGTCAACACGGATACGGGGGAGTACGTGGAGAGGGCTAAATAACAACAAGCGACTAGCAACCAAACAAAACCCGAATTAATTTTCGGGTTTTTTATCGCTCGCGCCATTACTAATAAAGGTCCTTCGGCAAGCTCAGGATGACAGAACCTTAAAAAATATTGTCATCCGTAGGGGCGACCCATCGGGTCGCCCCCTACGTCGTTTTATTCCTGATACGGTGAGACTTTGAGCACTTCCGACTTTTCGAGCTCACCGCCGATGTAAGCGACGCCCATGAGTTCCGTGGATTTTTCCAGTTGCAGCGTCAGGGTGCACGTGTCCTCGCACATGGCGAGCGCGGGGACGGTCGGATCCTGCCCTTCGATCAGGAAAGTCGGACCGATGCCTTCGCCTTTGGGTGCGATGATCTGGACTTCCACGGCTGTCCCGATTTGCCGCACTAGTTTGATCACGGGTTTGGGGATGGTACCGCCTTGCGCCGTGACCAATAGCGGTTTGGAGATGAGTAAGGCGTCTTCCCGATCGATGACGGCGAAGAATTTCGTGTCGCGATACAACGGGATGGATCCGGCACAATATTTGGAAGTGTCGCAATCCAACCAGCTGATCGGATTTTCGGCGCCGGGCACGATGGCCATCAGGCGATGGGCAGTGATGTCGAGGTTCGAGTTGTACTGCGAAGATACGCTGACGCGCTGCCCGGTGACGGTTTGGAGCGGCGAGGCGTTGAGCTGGATATCCGCGCTCTGTGTCATGACCGTGATCACCGGATTATCCTGCGTTTTGAAACTGCGGCCCGAAATATCCTCGGCCGTGGCGTAAAAAGTGCGCGCGAAAGGCGGCTGCGGAGCTTCGAATGAGTATGTGCATTTTTCCGTCGCGCGGCACACGGCCAGGGGAGTCGTCACGTCCACGGCGCCGATCGTGATTTGTTTCACGCCCAAACCATTACCTTTGAGTTCCGCGGTGAGCTTGACGGTCTGGCCTTCGATCACTTCAGAGTAATGCGTGCTCAAACTCAATTCGCCCAACGCGCTTTGCACCGGATAATCTTGGGTGGGTTTTGGCGCGGGGACGAAATTCAGCGGGCGCAAATTGTCCGCCGGAGTGAGCGTCGCCGACATTTCATCCAGAGCCAGATACAAGCCGGGTTTATCCAAAGCATAACCCACGACATATTCCTTGAACGCGGTATCCGTCAGGTCGACGACTTGCTTTTTCCAATCTTGGCCAGCGTAGTATGCGGCCAACTGTTCGGTTTGGATCCAGTGCAAGACGCCATAACGCGACACGGCGTAGACTTTATTCTCGTTGATGTTTTTTACCAACTTCGAGCCGGGCTGGATCGTCACCTCGCCGACGTAGGGGATGTTTTCGAGATCCCGGTCGGCGATGCGCGTCACGCCGGAAAAATTAGGATACCAGCTCTTGAACACCGTCTCGTTAGGGAAAGCGTAGCGCTGGCCTGCGGCATAAAAATAGACCGCCGGCGTCGAGCCTTTGATGAGCGAGTTAGCCGAGATGGCCAAGGCGCTGTGCGGTAGGCTGGTCAGGGCGAGGGCAAAAATCGAGGCACAAACGAGCAATTTAGTCTGGTTCATATTTCGAGCGGATTTTACCAGGTGCCGGAGCCGATAACAAATAATCAAGAATAGACGGTAGCCGGAATAAAAAATAATTGTCATCCTGGCACGGCGTTCGCGAACGCCGTGCCCTTGAACGCAGCGAAGGATCTTCCTATGCCTTAAGGAATTGGGGTTTGTATTTTGTATTATGTATTTTGGGGTCGAAACCCAAAATACAAATTCCAAGATACTTGGAAGATTCTTCGGCCGTCAGACGGCCTCAAGAATGACATCCTCTTATGACCAAAAGGGCGCACGATCGTGCGCCCCTACGTCTGGCTACCGTCTACCGTCTACAGGCTAGTAAAAAAAAGAACCGCCCGGCCGCAGAACGCGGAGAGCGGTTTAGAGGGTCACGGCTTCACGAGCAAGCCGCCGGAGTACTTGTGCCAGAAGAGGAGGTTGTCTTTCCCCTTGGTCATCGTGCCGACGCAATCCGACCCGTGGAACTCGCCGAAGGAATGCATGGCGACGTTGTGGTACTTGAGTTCGCCTTCGATCAAGTCGACTCCGCGGCCGCCGGCGAAGATGTGTTCTTGGTAGGCGGCGCGCATGGCCTTCTTCACGAGTTCGCTGGCTTGCTTGTCGTGACAAAAGCCGCGGTACTGCATGTGCCAGACTGGCTGATCATCCTGCCAGATGACGGTCGAGCCGAAGCTCTTGGCTCCGTTCACGTAGTACTCGTCCACGTAACGGAGGATGTCGTCGGCGAAGCGGTAGATTTTGACGCCCGGCCTTTCGGGGTCCGTGAACTTGGGTCCGTTTCCGGCGTACGTCACGCTGGCGGCGGCGAAGAAGAAGTTTTGCAGTCTGTCGATGTCGCTCATTCTGACCTTCCTTGCGAATGGACTCAAGAGAGCTAACCAGCGGCAGGATTTTCTGTCAACGACGCTACTCGAGGCTTGAAAAACTTTTAGCCATCTGCTAAAGCTGCGGATAGGAGGAAGAGAATGTCCATCGTCCTTTATATGCAGCCCCAGACCTCGCCCATGGGATGGGAAGATTTCCGCCTCAAGTATCCTCCGTTTTCCGTCGCGCTCGATGGCTTCGTGGCTGACGGCCCGCGCTTCGATGCGCAAGGTCCGCGCGCCAACTTCAACCACCACGAGTGCGTGGATCGCTTGGCGACGCGGGCGACTTGCGCCCAAGTGCTCATGGCCATCCGGCAAGGCTTGTTCCATTGCTTCCGTAATGCTGAAGGTCCGCGCATGATCGTGCCGGTCAACGACTGCGACCAAGACGTGTGCTTGAGTTGGTTCCTGCTCAAGCATCATTATCTGGTCGAGCAAACCATGAACCCGGCCCTGAACCGCCTGGTCTCCATGGAAGATGCGCTGGACACCACCGCCGGAGCCTATCCTTTCCCATCTGATCTTCCGGCTTTGCAGGAATTGGCTTGGGTCTTTGAACCGTATACCCAATTCCGTTTGACCGGCGGGTTGGCGCGGCGCGATCCTGAAGCCTTCGCGTGCATCGTGAGCGATGTCGAGTTGCGTATCATGGCGCACATCACGGGTCGCGGGCAGGCGATGCCGCTGCAAACCAAGTACGAACGCGTGGGCGGCGGCAAAGGCTGGAGCATGGTGCGCGAGATCGGGGCTCAAGCCCGCACCGCCATGTTCGCGGATGGCGTCAGGGCCTTCGTCTCGGTCAGGCAACGCGGCGACGGCGTCTACGATTACGTCTACGGCCGCATGTCCGTCTTCATCCCCTTCGGCATCACGCGCATCTTCGAACGCGCCAACGAAATCGAAGGCTTGGCCTCTGCGGCCGATCGCCACGGCGGCAACGACATCATCGGCGGCAGTCCGCGCATCGCGGGCAGCAAAATCCCGCCCCGCGAGATGGAGCGCCTGGTAGACGAAGTCGCCCTTTAACCTCACGACCCGTGCAAATCCGCACGGGTCGTTTTAATAAATATTCCCGTAGGGGCAATTCATGAATTGCCCCTACGCGGCGGCCGAAGGGACACCTACGTCCAAACCCGCGTGTGGTTGATTTCTTCTTTTTCGCGCAAGGCTTTTTCCAGATTGATATCCAGCTTATTGCAGATATTGAGCAGATAAAACAAGACATCCGCCGCTTCGTGGTCCGGACGATATTTTTGTGAATTCGGATCCGTGTGCATGCCTTGCGTCTTGCGCACCGCTTTGGCCAGCTCTCCGAACTCCTCCATCATGAGCACGAATTTTTCCGTCACGCTCTCGTGATCGAAGCCGCGTTCGGCCGTCATCCGCGCTACGTATCCCTGCAAGTCGCGCAGGGTCGGTTCATTTTTCAATTCGAGCATAGGTTTGGTTTAGATTCTTGTAAGTCGGAGCGAAGCCGTAGATTTTCTTGAATAGTTTTTTGAAAGCGCCGCGGCTTATTTCAGGATACAAGTCCTTGATGAGCTGCAGGAGTTTTTTTCGGCCGTATATTTCGACCAAGGCTTTGACCGCAAAACCCGCCTCCGCGTAAATACCCTGGCCGCCGGTGCGGAAATAGTCGAGGCAAGTCATGAGCTTTTCCGGGCGGCCCTTGACCTGCAATTGGCCGGAGACAAAAATCGCCACGCCTTCGTTCAACCAGCGGGGGATGTGGCAGCCGTTGGCCAGCTTGTCGAAGAAAGCATGGCTCATCTCGTGTTTGAGCAGCGCGGTATATTCCCGCTGACTGCGTTTGGAATGCTGACTCTCTTTTTCCATCGACTCATTGTCCAATAGAAAAACATAACGTCCATCATTGAAACCGATGACCCAGCGTTCCGTCTTTTTTTCGGACAAGGCGTCGATAGTCTTGCGATCCGGCATGATGAAAACGCGCGGCAGACCGTGCCACCAGTCCAAACCGTAAAAACCGTTCAAGTCCGCGACCACGGCCTTAAACGTCTTGGACAAGGCCGAGTCATGGTTTTTGCAAAGGGTGAATACCATATCTGGATTTCCCGTACCCGTGGTGGGCGAGGTGGGGGTCGAACCCACAAGGAGTTGCCTCCGCCAGCTCCTAAAGCTGGTGCGTCTGCCAATTCCGCCACTCGCCCATTAGATTTCTCGGCCTGGCCTCAAGCAAAAATCAGTTGCTCGTGTCGGCCGGGGCGCCCTTTGGCGCCCGCGCTAAGCTGCCGTTCGTCGCTTAGCGCCCACTCGCCCTTCATGGATACGGGAATTAACTCTCATGAGAATAAAGTAAAATGACCGATAAGACAACCGAACTGACTATTTTGTAACGGCCGCATCTACCCGGTCAGCTTTTCAAAAGTCCATAATTCAAAATTGGCTGTAAATTAAGAGGTTATTCAGACCTTCTGTCACTAATTTGACGCGGTCGGACAAATTGGCGACAGAAATACGAAAATTTCACTTCAAGGATTGACGGAGATGGCTTTCGGTGATATATAAATGAATCCGACAACGCCCGAAAGGAGAAGCGGAATGCGCACATTCATCATCTGCCTCATTTCGTCCCTGTGCATCATCAGCTGTTCCAAATCGACGCTCCCGGCCAAACCCGCGGAAGCTTCTGCGCCAGCGCAAACCGTTGGTGGGAAGAAGGCGTGTCACGCGGGCTATGACCAAGGGGACTACGGCTGCACGGACGACGACATCTGCCCGAACTTGGGGGACGATGTCCGTACCTTGCCGGGCTACCATGTCATCGGCGTAGGTGGCACATGTCGGCAAAAGTACGTGCACGTCGCCGACGGTTGTCAGCACTTCTTCTGCGGCATCGACGAAGACTGCCTCAAGGCCGGTGGCATCGACGAAGTCGCCTGCATGCACCCCATTGGTTGTTTGATGGTGTTCAAACTCAAGAAGTGAGTCACGGAGGAAAAAATGGCTAACCGCATCATCGAAGGCACTGCCTTCCCGATTCTGCCGAGCATGATCAGCGTCGAACGGCACTTCCATGGAGCCCTAGGCAACTCGGCAACCGAGGCTTCAGCACGGTGGATCGTTCGCTTATGCCAGGAGCTGGCTTCTTGGGGACCTTTCACCCTCGAGCAAATCGAAGGCTTCTATCATCGGAATGGACGGCCCGAAGAAGAATCGTTCCGCTTCAACCGGCTGACCGATAGCTGGGTCATCTTCGCGGCTGACGGCAAATACCGCGTCACCGATGACTTCATCCTGTGTTGCTACAGGGTCAGCCCCGCTGATTAGCAGCGCTCGAGCCGCACCTTCCGTCTGACTTTCCAGAGCGCACCCACCCGGTGCGCTCTTCGCTTTTAGATGTCGGCACTGTTGCATTATTGGTTGATGGTTTGGGGTGAGACTTGGAGCAGCAACTCATTCACGAGCAGTTCCATCGAAGCCTCAGACTTGATACCGCGCCTTGTTTTGAGTCTGGCTTCAACTTGTCCG
>Ga0265292_1000340_pt1 | contig 73841 bp, 68 predicted proteins | sample Munlanlewell296A_FD_189080 | JGI IMG/M metagenome (GOLD analysis project Ga0265292, IMG submission 189080) | Leachate microbial communities from a municipal landfill in Southern Ontario, Canada - Leachate well 296A | ecosystem: Engineered > Solid waste > Landfill > Unclassified | place: Canada...
TGGGATTATAGGCTAAAAACCCTTTCTTATATTTTTTCAAATCGAAAAATATTATTTTGTTCATTTATTTCTTATGCTTCAATAGGTTATCTGATTCCTTAAAATCGATAACCGGACAGTAGTGATTGCAGATACATATTTCAAGAGTGAGGTCGTCGAAGGAGAGATCAGGCCTAATGACATTGCAAAAAAAGGAAATGCTTCATGTCTCGTAATCTCTGTCGGCTTATGTAGTCCTTAGTCTACAAAAAAGGTTTATTTGCTCATAGTCATAAAAAGTGCGACAATACAATGAAGCATGGAGTCAAAGAATGGAAGAACAGCGGCCTGATCCCGATTTACTTATTGATCATATGCGGAGTGAAACTGAGCGGAGCCGGGAAGGGAAGCTGAAGATATTTTTTGGCGCTGCACCCGGAGTTGGGAAGACTTACGCGATGCTTGCGTCTGCTCAACAAAAACGGGCAGAGCGTGTCAATGTCGTTGTTGGAGTTGTGGAGACTCACGGACGGAAGGAAACAGAAGATCTTCTTGCAGGGCTTGAAGTAATTCCACGCCATTCCATTGAGTACCGAGGGACAACATTAGCCGAATTAGATATCGACGCAGCGCTCAGTCGCAAACCTGCGCTCATTCTGGTCGATGAACTGGCTCACACAAATGCTCCCGGCTCACGCCATAAAAACCGGTGGCAAGACATATACGAACTGCTTGGCGCCGGGATTTCTGTGTATACTACGGTGAATGTGCAGCACATCGAAAGTCTGAATGACGTGATTGCGCAGATCACGGGAATTAACGTACGTGAAACCATCCCCGATTTTCTCCTCGACCGGGCTGACGAAATAGAACTCATAGACCTTCCGCCTGAAGAACTCCTGCAGCGGCTTAAGGAGGGGAAGGTTTATGTCGCTGAAATAGCTGACCGTGCCAGAAAAAATTTCTTTCGTAAGGGAAACTTACTCGCCCTGAGAGAGCTGGCACTGCGCCGGACTGCTGAAAGGGTTGATGTACAGATGCAGGATTACCGGAGTATTAAAGGGATAAAGGAAGTCTGGCCTGCTGCTGAGCGAATTATGGTCTGTATAGGCGCGAACCCTCGTTCAATCCGTCTTATCCGGGCAGCCAAGCGAATGGCGGCCGGCCTTCGGGCAGATTGGATTTCCGTATATATTGAAGCTCCTACAGCGGTAAAGCCGTCTGAAAGCGATCTCAGACAGCTATCCGACCATATGCGTTTGGCCGAAAGCCTTGGAGCGGAAACCGTAACTCTCTCCGGGCACAAGGCCAGTGAGGAAATTTTGAATTATGCCCGTACACGGAATGTAACCAAAATCATTGTAGGTAAGCCGACCCATCCGAGATGGAAAGATAAAATATTCGGGTCATTGCTTGATGAGGTAGTTCGTGGCAGCGGAGACATAGATGTGTATGTCATTTCCGGTGATTCAGATCAGGCTGTGCCGAAGCCTGCGATCAAACCGATACCTCGGAAGTCCGATATAAGAGACTGGCTTCTCAGTTTAGGGATTGTTGCAGCGTGCACAGGCATTGATGCACTGATGTTCCCTTATTTCAGTCTTGTGGATCTTGCCATGCTCTATCTTCTCGGTATTATGATCGTCGCAAGCCGTACAGGCAAGGGTCCGTCATTATTGGCAACACTGCTCAGCGTAGCTTCTTTTGATTTCTTTTTTGTTCCTCCTTACCATACTTTTGCGGTCAGCGATGTAAAGTATCTCGTTACCTTTGTCGTCATGTTCATTGTTGCCTTTGTCATCGGCAATTTGACGTTGCGTATACGTGAACAGGCAAATGCAGCCCGTCTCAGGGAAAGAAGGACGGCAGCCCTGTATAACCTCAGTAAAGAACTTGTGCATGAGCAGGAAGTCAAACCCTTAAGTTCAATTGCTGAAAAACATATCAGCGAGGTTTTCCCGAGCAAGGTTGTCATCTTGATGCCTGATGAGAAAGGGAACTTAACTGTTCCCATTACCGCAGAGAAAACCTTTGCCCTTGATCAGAGTGAATTGGGTGTTGCCCAATGGACGTTTGATCACCGCCAGCAGGCCGGTCTGGGAACTGATACGGTTCCCGGCGCCAAGGCACTCTATCTGCCGTTGGTCACTTCATCGCGGACAGTGGGGGTGCTGGGCATTTTACCCGTCTCCTCCATGGGAATGTTTGATTCGGAGCAGATGCATATTCTCGAAAGTTTTACAAACCAGACTGCTATTGCCATCGAAAGAGCACTCCTTGCAGAAGAGGCGCAAAATGCTCTTCTAAAAGCGGAAACCGAAACCCTCCGCAATACCCTCCTCAGTTCCGTTTCTCATGATTTGCGAACTCCATTGGCTGCAATCACAGGGGCTTCATCTACGCTGCTTCAGCCGGATATAACTCTGGATAAGCACAGCAAGAAAGAACTTATAAAGACCATTTATGAAGAAGCAGAACATCTGAATGAAATTATTCGCAATGTACTTGATATGACGCGTCTCGAGTCAGGTGCAATTGTTGTAAAAAAAGAGTGGCAGTCTATTGAAGAGATTATTGGAGTAGTACTGAACCGATTTTCTGAAAAACTCAAGGAACACCCTCTTTCAATCAACCTCTCTGTTGATTTACCTCTTGTTCCTTTTGATGCCCTGCTCATTGAACAGGTTTTAATGAATCTTTTGGACAATGCTATAAAATATACTCCAAAGGAAACTCCGTTGGATCTTTCCGCGATGTTGAAAGGAGATAGTTTGCTTGTGGAATTGGCAGATCGTGGTTCCGGCATCCCTCATGGAGAAGAAAAACGAATCTTTGAGAAATTTGTACGTGGTTCAAGAGCAAGAGGCGGTATTGGTTTAGGCTTGACTATCTGTCAGGCAATTATCACTGCCCACGAGGGTGATATTTGGACTGAAAACAGGCCTGGAGGAGGAACTGTTTTCCGATTTACTCTCCCCATCACCGGGAAACCGAAATTGCTGGAAATGGAAGAAATCTGAAATGTACAGTATCTATTACAAAAATAAAAATGTCACAAGATAACGGTCTGATTCTTCTCATAGAAGACGAGCCCCAGATGCAGCGATTTCTTCGCATCGTACTACAAGGCCAGGGATATCGCTTTATTGAAGCTCAAACAGGACAAGATGGGCTTGTGCAGGCTGCCACGCGTTCACCGGATATAATATTGCTTGATTTGGGACTCCCTGATATTGATGGGTTGGAAGTAACAAGGAGATTACGCGAATGGAGCGATATCCCCATAATTGTGCTTTCCGCACGGGAGCAGGAACAGGATAAGATTAAGGCACTTGATGCGGGTGCTGACGACTATTTGACAAAACCTTTCGGAGCCGGAGAGCTGTTAGCACGTATCCGTGTTGCTATCCGACACAAGGTCATGCGCCAAGCCGGTCAAGGAGAACCGGTATTTATTCTCGACAATCTAAGGGTCGATATGTCACAACGTCAGGTATTTTTAAATGAGCAAGAAGTTCACTTAACGCCTATCGAATACAAACTTTTAACTGTACTCATTCAAAATGCAGGTAAAGTTGTTACCCACAATCAGCTTTTAAAAGAAGTATGGGGCCCTTCTTACTCAAAAGAGACACAATATTTAAGAGTCTATATGACGCAGTTGCGCCATAAGCTTGAATTAGATCCGGCAAGACCCCGCTTTTTGATCAATGAGCCCGGTATTGGATATAGGCTAAAGATTGATCTGGAAGAATAGTTTGAATGCCCAAAATAAATTTATTTATAGCCCGGATTATTCACAATTTTTCTGATTAAACTGAGGATAGAGTATTTTCGCTTTCTCCTCGGCGAATCCGCCTGATGCGGACATCCCCGGTCGTTCCTCCCTCCGAGGCTTTTGCCTCTCTATTTCCACATTACTGTGTATGTGCCATAATATATTTATGAAAGCAGGGAAAGAAATGATTTGTGATAATTGCGGGAAACAGGGCGCCCGTATCCGCAGAGTTGCAAGGACATACGGCAAAGGTAAAGACATTTTAGTGATAGAAAATGTTCCTGTCATTACCTGTCCACACTGTGGAGAAAGTTATCTTGATGCAGAGACGTTACATGAAATTAAGCGCATTAAGCTGCATAAAAAAAGTTTTGCAATAAAGCGCTCCGAAAGGTGGTTATACTTGCACCGGGCTTTTCTCCGCTCGATCCTACACTTCCGCATCATGGAAAATATAACCGCAGGTGGGGATTATTGGTTAACTCGGAGATTAAGGCATGATTACGACTGCCGAGCTCCATCGAATAGCGGAACAAGAAAGCCTTCGCTTCGACGAGGCAAATAACATTGACAAAATAGTAAGATTATTTTATTATTTTACTAAGAAGTAAAAATTTCTAAGGAGATAGATTTATGAAAACACTGACGGTTTCACCTAAACGGCAGATAGCCATACCTAAAGATGTGTGTGAGATACTCCACATAAATGAAGGTGATCAGCTTATTCTGGAGGTGCGGGAGGGGAAACTCGTTCTTGAGCCCTCTATCAACATCCCCCGTTCTCAGGCATGGTTCTGGACTGATAAGGTGCAGGAAAAGATTAAGAAAGCTGAGAAGAACTTTAAGGATGGTAAATACAGGAAATATAATGTAGATGAATTTGTAAAGGAACTGGATAAGAGAGAGTGAGCAAATATCTCATCGCCATAGAACCTGAATTTTTGCCCCAGTACGATGAACTCCCCGGAGAAATAAAGAAAAAATTTAAAAAACAAATATCCCTTCTCAAAGAAAATCCTAAACATCCCTCTTTAAAAATTCATAAGCTCGAAGGTTCTGAATTCCGGGAGTTCTATGTAGATGACTTTTATCGGTGTGTTTTTCAGCAGGAAGGCAACATCTATAAGCTCTATTTTGTTGGCACTCATAAACTTATCGATCGATTCAAGTAACAAGAACGAATAAGCGTCATTCCTCTGCGAAGTTGCGGAATGACGCTTATTCGAATGTCGCACCGAAAGTCTGAGAACCGCGCCGTTTCTTTCTATGAATCAAACTTTTCGGATGTGTGCTCTCCAATGCGCAGTATAGGGAGAAAGTGATATAGGTCTTGAATGATACGAAATCTCTCTTACCTTGCTTTGAAAGAGATATTTGGGTTTAGTTTTATTCAGGTATAACAGCGGCTTACTTCTTGAGCGGTTTCCCGATTCTTCTCTCGATGGACTTTACCTTTTCCTCTATTCTGCCGGATTTCCCTTTTCTGTCGTCGATGGTTATTTTTGTGACCGCTCTCTCGCCGGTTTTCATGACGGTTGCATGACATTTTTTGATGAGTTTCATAATCTCGTTCCATTCGCCTTCGACAACCGTCCCCATAGGGTTAACCTTATAGGCAAGTCCGCTTGCATCAACAATTGTTAATACCTCTGCAAGCCTGTTGCCGAGGCTGCTGCCGACGCCTATCGGTATAATGCTGAATTCAACTAACATAAATGACTCCTTTTTTGTGCCTTATGCAAGTTCCCGGAATAGCTCATAGGTTATTAAGAAAAAGAGTAAAGGGGCAATATTATATTGCCCCTTTTATATAATAGAACGAAGATATCGTTTTATTTTATGAAGTCTTTGAGTGACTTGCCTGCCGTGAACTTGGGTACCTTGGCGGCGGGAATAGTAATAACGTCACCAGTTCTCGGATTGCGGCCCTTCCTGGATTTTCTCTTCGAGACGGAGAAGGTCCCGAAGCCGACGAGAGTAACTTTCTGTCCTTTTTTCATTGCTGCCTTGACCGAGTTTAACGTGGTATCCAGCGCCCTTGTAGCATCCGCCTTGCTCAATCCTGTACCTGATGCGATCTTGTCGATTAACTCCGCTTTTGTCATCTGATCAACCCCCCTTTCATTACTTGGAATTTTAAGATTAAAAATAATTCTGTGATAACAGTATCAAGGAAGAAATCCTTTTGTCAAGCCAAAAATGAAGGCATTATCTTAGAAAAAATAATGCCAGACAACGTTTCACGCTGCATCTTTTTTTGTTCTTTCTTATAAGAAATAACCGTGCATGAGAAGGCAAATTCCGTATCGCATTTGTTTAGAGAATCCGCTGTTTAAGAAACAACATATAGTAGTCACACCGCTAATGGTATACATAATATAGAAATAAAAATATTTTTCTTGACTTTCGCTTTTCCTCAAATTATCATTGAGTGGTAGGAAGTGGTAGAAAGTGGAGGGAAAAGTGCCATCTTTCTCTGGCAAATATTATTACACAATCGATCCGAAGGGGAGAATCATTATCCCCGCTCCTTTCAGAGAGATCATTTCAAGTAATTATAGCACTAAGCTATATGTTACGAATGCTCCTTTTGACAAGTGTCTTTATATATATCCGATGGAGGAGTGGAGCAGACACCTTGAAAAAATAAGGACAAAACCAAGGTCCGATGAGGCAATCCGGTATTATCTGAGAAGGGTTATTGCATCCGCAGTCGAAATAGAGATGGATAAACAGGGCCGGATTCTTATCCCGGCTTCTCTGAGAGAGGATGCAAATCTAAATGCAAATGTTGTAATGGCGGGTCAGATCGAAAAGATTGAACTGTGGGACAGAAATGAATGGGACGGCTCCTTTGACCCTGAAAAGATAGACAAAAAAGCCTTTGAAACGAAACTGGCCGGTTATGATATTTGACGGGGAAGCAATGACTGAAAAGAAAAGTTTTGCGGATTTTCTTTTCGTGATTGATTGACAGTGGAGTATCCCCATCTGCCGGTTTTGCTGCATGAGGTTATTGAAGCGCTGAAACCGAGGCCGGATGGAATATATGTTGATGCAACAGTCGGGCCCGGGGGACATTCAGAGCATTTGTTGAAAGATATCGGTTCGGGGGGAAGGCTCATCGGGATAGATAGAGATGAGTCCGCCCTTGAAATCGCCGAAAAAAGGCTTTCGGATAAAAGAATTATTTTGAGGAGGGGGAGTTTTTCAGATATGGAAAGCCTGCTTCACACAGACGGCATCTCCGCAGTCGACGGGATCCTGTTTGACCTCGGTGTTTCCATGCTGCAATTCAGGGACCTTGAAAGAGGGTTCAGTTTTGCTTCCGATGAACGTCTTGATATGAGGATGGACAACAGGCAGAAGCTCTCGGCATGGCATGTCGTAAATACCTATTCGGAAAAAGAACTCAACCGGATATTATGGGAATACGGTGAAGAGCGTTTGTCGCACAAAATAGCCGCGGCAATACTCCGGAGCAGAAACAAAAAGACCATAGACACATGCTCCGCGCTTGTAGATATCGTAGAAAATGTTTATGGCGGAAGAGGGAGGCTTCATCCTGCAACAAAGACCTTCCAGGCGTTAAGGATAGAGGTGAATAAAGAACTTGAACAGTTGAGTTTAGGACTCGAAGCCGCGCAAAGGCTTCTGAAGCAGGGGGGAAGGTTGTGCGTTATCTCATATCATTCCCTGGAAGACAGGATCGCAAAGAGATTTATAGCGGATAGTTCAAAGAGAGGGATTTTAAAAATTATTACAAAAAAACCTTTAACTGCATCTCCTGAAGAACTCAGGGTTAATCCGTCTTCAAGAAGTGCAAAACTCAGGGCGGCGGAGAAGATATGAAACGGAAACACCGTGTTCTTTCAAGTATCTTTAGATTTTTTTTGGTGGTCTTTCTTATAGCCGGCGTGTTTGGTCTTGTATACCTCAGGTCCAATTATTTAAAACTGGAATACTGCCTTGGCGACCTCGAGAAAAAGAGGATAAGCGCCCTCAGAGAGAGAAAAATGCTGATTGCCGAAAAGACAAGCCTTCTGTCTTTTGCAAAATTAGAGACGCCTCAGGCAGGGGCCGATGGTTTTGTCCTTCCCGACAGAATAAAAGTAATCCATATAGATAAACAGAAAAAGTATATGCCATATAAAGCGTCACTGGAGAGAAGACAATTGAGCGAGCCTTGAAGTATGAGGTGGGGGGTTGAATAAAAAAAGGGCGGTTATTCTCAACACGGTTGTTATTTTCAGTTTTTTCCTCGTGTCCCTGCGTCTTGTGGACCTGATGGTCGTAAATCATAAGCGCTTTTACGATAGCGCCCAAAAGCAGTATATCAAAGTAGAGGATATTCAGGTCAGAAGGGGGATAATAGTCGACAGGCGGGGGAGAGAACTCGCGTTAAATCTGGACCTTGATTCGATCTATGCGGATCCGAAGCATCTTGACCGTGAAGGCAATGATGTAAAAAGGCTTGCCTCGGCAATTGCAAGGGAACCAAAGGCGGTCCTTGCAAAGATCCCGGATAAGGGGAGATTTATATGGGTAGAAAGAAAGCTGGATCCCGAAACCGCCGAAAAAATACGCGCATTGAAGATTGAAGGTCTTGGCTTTCTGCCTGAAGCAAAGAGGTTTTACCCGAAGGCCGACCTTGCCTCCCATATCCTTGGTTTTGTCGGAATCGATAATCAGGCGCTTGAAGGGATAGAGCTGAAATTCGATAAATATCTGAAGACAAGCGGCGGCAAGGTAACGGTCGAAAGGGACGCCGGCGGCAGGACGCTTTCACCTGGAGTGAATACCGAGGTGAAAGGGAACAATATTGTGCTGACCATAGACGAAGCCCTTCAGCGCATTGTAGAAAAAGAACTTGATAAGGCTATGGCCCACTGGAAAGCGGCTGCAGCCTCCGTAATCATGATGGACCCGTTAACCGGCGAAATCCTTGCGCTTGCTAACAGGCCCGCATATGACCCCAATAGGGGAGGCAGCGCCGCCGCCTCTGCAAAAAGGGACAGGGCCATTACCGATCTGTACGAACCGGGCTCGACATTCAAGATAGTTATAGGCGTCGCCTCTCTTGAAGAAAAAATTCTAAGGCCGAATACCTTATTCGATGTAAGCAGGGGAAGCATTGAAGTCGGCGGGAAAAATATACGCGATGCACACAAGCATGGAGTTTTAACTTTCAAAGAGGTTATTCAGAAATCTTCAAATGTCGGTTCGATCATGATCGGAATGAAGCTCGGGAAGGACAGAGTATATAAATATGCAAAGCTGCTTGGCATCGGTGAAAAGACGGGCATAGACCTTCCGGGAGAAGTCACCGGCTGGATCCCGAGGCCTGAAAGATGGTCAAGCACGTCTGTCGGCGCCATCCCGATCGGGCAGGAGGTTGCCGTTACGCCGCTTCAGATGCTGAGGGCCTATTCCGCGATTGCGAACGGAGGGTCCCTTGTAAGCCCCCATGTCGTGTCAGAGATAATTTCTCCGCGCGGGGAGGTGGTAGCTTCATTCAAGAATAAGGACATGAACCGCATTATTTCGGCGAAGACCGCGGAAACATTTAAGGACATCCTGAAGAGCGTAGTGGAAGAAGGAGGGACCGGCACAAGCGCTTCCGTAGACGGAAATGCGGTTGCAGGCAAGACAGGCACTGCGCAGATAATAGATCCGAGGACAAAAAGGTATTCAAAGGAAAAATATGTCAGTTCCTTTGTCGGGTTTGTGCCGGCTGACAGCCCGAGAATAGCAATGATAGTTGTCGTATACGAACCTAAGGGCCAGATATATGGCGGAGCAGTGGCTGCCCCTGTTTTCAGAGATATAGCAGGTCAGGCGCTGTCCTATCTGAATATACCGAGAGAGGACAGCCTGCGTGAAGAACCTTATCTGGTGTTGAAATGATATTAAAGGAAGTTATTAAGGGGTGTGATTTTGCGGAAGCGCTTAAGGATAACGATGTTTTGAGAAATTCGGATATCTCCGGGATATCGTATGATTCACGCACGGTGGAAAAAGGGCATCTGTTTACAGCCATAAAAGGCGAAAAATATGACGGGCATGATTTTATTCGGAATGCAATTCAACGGGGCGCAGTCGTGATAGTGCATGAGAAAGAGATTTTGGAACACGGGATAAGGACCGGGGAATTGCACGGCGTAATACCTTTTGTCCGGGTTGAAAACAGCAGGAGGGCGCTGGCCTGTATAGCGAATAACTTTAATGATAGGCCGTCGGAACGCATAGCGCTTACCGGGATAACCGGCACAAACGGCAAGACAACAACAACCTATATTCTTAAGTCCATACTGGAGCAGAGAGGGCATACCGTCGGGTTAATCGGCACGATCCGGTACATGATAAAAGACGAGGTCTTCCCCGCCGTGCATACAACGCCGGAGTCCCCTGAATTTCAGGGACTATTAAAAAAAATGATTCTGTCCGGATGTACCCATGTTATTTCCGAGGTATCGTCCCATGCACTTGCGCAATACAGGGTGGACGGAGCCGTTTTCCATACGGCCGTATTCACCAATCTAACCAGAGACCATCTGGATTTTCATAAGACAATGGAGGAATACTTCCGCTCTAAAAAGAGATTGTTCAGCGAACTCCTTTCCAGGGAAGGGACCGCGGTAATAAACATTGATGACCCCTATGGGAAGGTCCTCTATAACGAGATGCTTCCCGTGAGGTGGATGACGGCGGGACTGAATATATATACCTATGGTCTTCAGGCGGGAGCGGATATCTTTGCCTATGATATAGACAATTCATTCCGGGGATTGAAATTCAAGGTATTATTTCAGGGTAAAATACTGGATATATCATCTCCTTTGACGGGTATAATAAACGTATACAACATCCTGGCCGCAATCGGCGCGGCCGTCTCTTTAACCGTGCCGGATGAGGCGATTATCGAAGGCATTAATACTATCGGCGCAGTTCCCGGAAGATTTGAAAAGGTAGATCTTGGACAGAAATTCCTCTGCATCGTAGATTATGCCCACACGGAAGACGCCATTGAGCGTTTGATCAGGACGGCAAGGGAACTCCTCCAAAAATCATCAGTAGCCGGAAAAATAATCACCGTCTTCGGCTGCGGCGGGGACAGGGATAAAGGCAAGAGACCTGTAATGGGTCAGATTGCGACAGGGTATAGTGATTTTGTTTTTATCACTTCCGATAACCCGAGGTCCGAAGACCCCATGGATATCATCAGAGACATTGAAGCCGGAGCAGTGAACAGGGATTATATCATAGAGCCGGACAGGAAAGAGGCTATCAGAAAAGCTGTTGATATGGCGATGGATGGAGATATAGTCCTTATCGCAGGGAAAGGGCATGAGGATTACCAGGAGGTCAAAGGCGCAAGGCTTCCCTTCAATGATAAAGAGGTATTAAGGGAAGCAATTAATATTAAATTAAAAATGAAGAACTCGTAAAAAGTCGTCATTCCCGCGAAGGCGGGAATCCATGTGCGCGCAACTTCTTGAAAAGAATGGATTCCCGATTAAGGACTTCGGGAATGACAGCCATGAAAAGGACTTTTTGCGATGTTGTCAAACTTAAAAAAGAGAATAATGGGAATGCTGACACTTAATGAGATACTGAAAGCAACCGGCGGAAAGGTTATCCGGAGCGGTCCGGGTTCATTTAACGGAATCTCTATCGATTCCAGAAAGATAGGGCAAGGCGAGTTGTTTGTTGCGCTGAAAGGCGACAGGTTCGACGGACATGATTTTCTCCGTGCAGCCCTCGAAAAGGGAGGCGGCGCTTTGGTGAGCAAACAGCCGGTTGAAACCGAAGAGGGCAAAACGTATATTTATGTGCCTGATACCCTGAAGGCGCTTCAGGATATTGCCCGGAGCAGGCGTTTGAAAAAAAATATCCCGGTTGTGGCCGTGACCGGTTCCAACGGCAAGACAACAACAAAGGAGCTGACGTCCGCGATTTTAGGCAAAAGATACAGGGTGCTGAAAAATACCGGGAATCTGAACAACCATATCGGGCTGCCTTTGAGCCTGGCGAAGATGGAGGATGAAGACGAGGCTGTCGTGCTCGAAATGGGAGCAAGCAGACCCGGAGAGATAAAACAACTCTGTGACATCGCGCTTCCCTATTGCGGCGTCCTGACAAACATAGGCCTGGCGCACCTTGAAGGGTTCGGGGATATTGAAACGGTAAGGAGAACCAAGCTCGAACTCCTTGATTATGTAAAGGTTGCCGTTGTGAATGCAGATGATGTATTTATGATGGAAGGGATAGAAGTTTCAGGATTTAAGGGAAAGATATGCCGGTACGGGATTAATAATACCGCCGAGGTGTATGCAACGGATATAAGGCTTCATGAACGCGGCGCAAGTTTTCGGCTGCATACCGGTGCGCAGGGCTTTGTTGAAATGCATCCGAAAATATCAGGCATGTTCAATATCTACAACATACTTGCGGCTGCCTGTGCAGGCAGTTTCCTTGATATAAAACTTCCGGATATTAAACAGGCAATCGATTCCTTTGAAGGCGTGCCTATGCGGCTTGAACTAAAGGAACTGAACGGCGTCACGGTCATCAGCGACGTCTATAACGCCAATCCCGCATCAATGGAAGAGGCGGTCAAAGAGCTTGTAAGGATCAAAAAGGGAAGGGCGATAGCCGTCCTCGGTGATATGCTTGAACTCGGTCCCTATGCCGGTGAGGCCCACAGGAGGATCGGCAGGCTGCTGAAAGAACTCGGGATAGACATTTTTATCGCTGTCGGACCGTTGATGGAACTTGCAGCATCCGAATTCCAGGGCGTGTCCTATACGTCGCGGGCGTCCGCCGAGGCGGGAGAATTGTTGAAAGAGATACGGAAGCAGGGAGACAGAGTATTGATAAAGGGTTCGAGGGGTATGAATATGGAAAAGGTCCTGGAGGGATAATGCTCTATAGCCTGATTTACGGTTTTCATGACTGGTTTTCTCCCCTGAATGTATTCAGATATATAACCTTCAGGACATCCCTTGCCATATTGACGGCATTATTTTTATCGTTGATTCTGGGACCATGGATAATCGGTAAACTAAAGAGATTCAGCTTTACCCAGCAGATAAGGGATGACGGCCCGAAGGCCCATCTCGGCAAGGCAGGCACTCCGACTATGGGAGGTATTCTCATCATCCTCTCTATACTCCTCTCCGTCCTTATGTGGGGAGATCTCAAAAATATCTATGTCTGGACGATGATTGTTTCACTGGCCGGGTTCGGTGCGATCGGTTTTGCCGATGACTATTTGAAGATTTACCGGCAGAATCATAATGGTCTCAGGGCATACCAGAAGTTCGGATTGCAGATTGCGCTTGCGCTGCTTATCGGGGTTTTTCTTTATATGAATCCCAAAGACCCATATACGGACGTTCTAAGCATCCCTTTCTTTAAAAAATGGCTTTTTGACCTTGGATGGGTTTATATACCATTCTCTCTTATTGTCATGGTAGGCTCTTCCAATGCAGTCAACCTTACGGACGGTATTGACGGCCTCGCAATAGGTCTTGTTGCAGTTGCCGTCCTTGCCAATGGCGTGCTTGTCTATCTCTCGGGGCACAAGGGGCTGGCACAGTACCTTCAGGTCCTCTATCTTCCGGGGACCGGAGAATTGACTGTTTTCTGCGGCGCCATGTTCGGCGCGGCGCTCGGATTTTTATGGTTTAATTCTTATCCCGCCGATGTATTTATGGGCGATGTCGGTTCATTAGGCCTCGGAGGCAGTCTCGGCACCCTTGCCGTGATAACAAAACATGAAATAGTCCTTGCTATTGTCGGCGGTATTTTTGTTATAGAAACAATCTCCGTTATGATGCAGGTTGCATCTTTTAAACTGACCGGCAAAAGGATTTTCAGGATGGCGCCTATCCATCACCATTTTGAATTAAAAGGGTGGCCTGAACCGAAAGTTATTGTAAGATTCTGGATAGTTGGAATAATTCTTGCTTTATTGAGTCTGGCAACGTTAAAAGTGAGGTGAAGCTAATGAGGAAAAGCAGGCAGAGAGCAGGGGGCGGAAAGCGGATAAATTTTATAGAATTCAAGCTGTTATATCTTGTTGTACTACTGATGGCATACTGTTCGGCCCCGGTTATTTCTTATGCCGATGATCTCCATTCCCGTGCAGTGGCCGTAATAGATGCGACGACAGGGAAGCTCCTTTACGCGAAAAACCCTGAACTGAGATGCCCTCCTGCAAGCACTACAAAGCTCATGACGGCTATTGTGACGCTCGAAAATAAGGACCTCAAAGACATAGTTGCCATCAGCAGGAACGCCGCCCGCGTTCCTCCCCATAAGGCGGGTTTCAGGGAGGGAGAGAGGGTGACGGTTGAGGAACTCCTTAATGCGGCCCTTATCGGCTCGGCAAATGATGCGGCGGTAGCCCTTGCCGAAGCGACGTCCGGCTCGGAAGAAAAGTTTGTCGAGCTTATGAATAAGAAGGCCCTCTCAATCGGCGCAACTAACACACGGTTTATAAATCCGAACGGCCTGCCGGGTCCGGGACAATACATAACGGCAGTTGATCTGGCCAGGATCATGGACTATGCCCTGGGATACCCTAAGATACGGGAAATCATAGGAACGCGTGTGGCGCAGGTTTCGACAACGGACGGCAAAACGAAGCTGATCAGAAATACCAACCGGCTTTTATGGTCCGAAGACGAACTTGTCGGAGGGAAAACAGGATATACCAGCAAGGCGCGCCACTGTTTTGTATGCGCAGCCGAGCGTAAGAACGATACGATTGTTGTTGCGCTCCTCGGCAGCCCGAGCAGGAGCGACCTCTGGAAGGAAACGGAACTCCTCATAGGCAAGGGGTTTGACGTAATGGGTAACAGGGAATCTCCGATGGTGTATCTGACAAAAGGGGATATTGATGAGCCTGTTATTTACAAGAAGTCGCGCGGTAAATATTCAAAAGCGAAAATAAAAAGATCAAAAGACGGGCATCAGAAAAAATATATAGCCAAAAACGCCAAAAAGCATAAGAAGACAAAACTCTATGCAAGACAGAAAAGTAAAAAGTCAAAACTTTATGTAAAACAGAAAAGCAAGAAGTCATACGGGATTGTAAAAAGAGGCGGCTTTGAAAAAAATAAAGGGTAAAAATATAACCGTAATAGGCCTTGCAAGGAGCGGCGTCGGGGCTGCAAATCTGCTCGCCGAACTCGGCGCGCAGGTCACGGTGACTGATACAAAGACAGAGGACAAACTTCAGGGTTTCATAACAAAGCTGAGCGCGGGTGTAAAGCGTGTTTTCGGCGGGCATCCCGAGCATTTATTTACATCCGCCGATATGATCGTGATTAGTCCGGGAGTGCCCCTTAACATCAAACCGTTATCTCTCGCAAGATCAAAGGGTATACCTATAATCAGCGAACTTGAGCTGGCATATCAAATAATTAATATGCGGGATGCGGAGTTCGGGATGCGGAATGTTCAGGCAGGCAGGGAAACTCAATTTCTTGCGGTCACCGGAACAAACGGGAAGTCTACAACAACGGCTTTGCTTGATTTTATGATGAAAAAAAGCGGGTCCAAAACCATACTCGGCGGGAATATAGGGAATGCGCTGACGGAAGAAATTCATAAGCAAAGGGTGGAGATCAAAGAGCAGATAGTTGATTGGCTTGTGGCCGAGATTTCGAGTTTTCAGCTTGAGGCGATACGGGACTTCAGGCCGAAGGGTGCTGCGATACTCAATGTAACGCCCGACCATCTTGACAGGTATCATTCAATCGAAGAATACGGCGACGCAAAGGCAAGGGTCTTTGAAAACCAGACATACGACGATTTCCTTGTGCTGAATCGGGATGACCCTGAAACTATGAAAATCTTCAATGCAAAATGCAAAAGGCCTTCCCCGGCGAGTCAACCGGGGCGGCAAAATACAAAATTACCGAGGGTATATTTCTTCAGCCGCAAAGAAAAAGTCGAAGGGCTTTATTCCGGGGATGGGAAAATATGGTGCAATTTGCCTTCTTTGTCCCTCGTCCCTCGTCCTTTCCCCCTTATCGGTATCGAAGAGATAAAAATAAAAGGCGTACATAACCTGGAGAATGCCATGGCCGCTTCTGCCATGGCTCTCCTTGCAGGTTGCCCGGTTGAGGCGGTCCTATATTCCCTCAGACGGTTCGAGGGGCTCGAACACAGGCTTGAACCGGTCAGGGAATTGGGCGGCGTAACGTATATCAACGATTCGAAAGGAACGAATGTCGGGGCGGTGCTGAAGTCTCTCGAAAGTTTCTCGAATCCGGTTGTCCTTTTAGCCGGCGGCAGGGACAAGGCGGGAGAATTTTCTTTGCTAAGGGACACGGTCAAAGAGAGAGTAAAGGCCCTGATACTAATAGGAGAGGCAAGCGAAAAAATAAAAAAGGCCCTCGGGGATATTACACAAACCGTTATGGCGCAAAGTCTTGAAGACGCCGTAAAGGCTTCAAGGGATCTTGCAGAAAAAGGAGACATAGTCCTGCTCTCCCCTGCGTGCGCCAGTTTCGACATGTTCACGGATTTTGAAGACAGAGGAAGACAGTTCAAGCGTATTGTTATGGAGCTGAAATAATGGAACGATACGATAAATGGCTGCTTTTTGTCGCCGTTATACTGACCGGATTCGGCGCCCTGATGATATACAGTTCTACCTCCGTTATTACGCCTGAACTTGCCAGAAAGGGTGCAACCGAATTCTCTTATTTCAAAAGGCATATATTCACCATTTTCATCGGATTCATTTTCCTTCTCGGCGCCTATCTGCTAAAGCCTTCATTCATTAAAAAATATTCTCTGCCCCTGCTGATTATATCTCTTGTCCTGCTGGTCCTTGTTTTTATGCCCGGGATAGGAGTATCCTCCGGGGGGGCAAAGAGATGGATAAGACTTTGGCCCTCAACCTTTCAGCCCTCGGAGCTGGTAAAACTTGCCATGGTAATCTTCCTCGCCAGGTATATGTCTATGCCCGAATTCAGGACCGACAGTTTTGCTTCTTTTATAAAACCGGTGCTGATTATGGTCGTATTTCAGATAGCTATTATCAAACAGCCTGATTTTGGAGCGGCCATGAGTCTGACGTTTTTGACCCTGGCGATGCTTTTTCTTTCCGGGGTAAAGCTAAGGTATATCGGATTTCTTGCAGTGCCTGCAATACCCGTCATTATAAAACTTGCGATGGAGCCTTATCGCTTCCGGAGGATAATATCTTTTTTAAATCCCTCTGCGGACCCGCAGGGGAGCGGTTTCCAGTTGATACAATCCTTTATTGCCCTTGGAAGCGGCGGTCTGACAGGCGTCGGGTTAGGAGGCTCCAAACAGAAACTTTCCTATCTGCCCGAAGCGCATACCGATTTCATCTTCTCGATCATCGGAGAAGAGTTCGGTTTAATAGGAACTTTATTGGTGATAGCATTGTTTCTGATACTCTTCATTAAGGGGATAGCGATCGCAAACAGGATGAAGGACCGTTTTAACTATTACCTTGCCATAGGTCTTTCATTGATGATTTCCCTGCAGGCGCTTGTTAATTTTGCGGTTGCTACGGGCATGGTGCCTACAAAAGGCCTGCCTTTGCCGTTTGTCAGTTACGGCGGATCATCGCTCCTTGTGAATATGGCCGCCGTTGGAATGTTACTGAGGCTTTCGAAGGCTGAAGCAACAGAGCCCGAGGAAAACAACCGGGACCAAATAGTGAGAAGAATGGCAAAAAGGAAGATCGAAGCCGGGAAACGGAGGCCCGTATATATGCAAAAAGCGCTCTCCGACCGTTTCGCCAATTCTCTGCTTCACCTCTCGAAATGAGGGTGATCATCGCGGGAGGAGGCACCGGGGGACATCTTTTCCCGGGGCTTGCAGTAGCCGAAGAGTTGAGGAACAGAGACGCTTCAACGGAAGTGCTTTTTGTAGGGACGGAGCATGGCATAGAAGCGCGGGTGGTCCCCAGAGAGGGATACCCGATAGAGTTTATAAGGGCCGAGGGACTGATCGGCGTATCTTATAAAAAAAAGGTGAAGGCGATTGTGAATATGTTTTTTGGCGCTATTGATTCATACAGGATCATCAGAAAGGTTGGCCCTGATATTGTGATAGGAGTCGGCGGCTATGCTTCGGGCGTCATTGTGCTGCTTGCCTTTCTGATGTCTATCCCGACCATGATACTTGAACAGAATTCGGTCCCCGGATTTACGAACAGAAATCTCGGAAAATTTGTAGATTCCATATGCATAACCTACCAGGAAAGTATTTCCTCGTTTCCGAGGGAGAAGACATTCCTTACCGGCAACCCTGTCCGGATGCAGATATATAAGGGGAGCATTGAATCCGCCTATAAACTTTTTCCTCTCGAAAAGGATTTGTTTACGGCGCTGATTTTTGGCGGCAGCTCGGGGGCAAGAAATATAAACCTGGCAATGGTGGACGCCCTCAACTATCTGCAGGACCTGAAAGATAAAATTCAGTTCCTTCATCAGACAGGCACTTCGGATTATGAAAATATCAGGGACTCTTACAGAAGAGCGGGGTTCAGGGGGATAATAACCCCTTTCATCTATCAGATGGGCGAAGCGTATATTATCTCGGATATAGTTATATCCAGGGCAGGGGCCACAACCCTTGCGGAGCTGACGGCTTTGGGAAAACCCGCGGTATTAATTCCTTATCCTTATGCGGCAGGCAATCACCAGGAGTTGAATGCGAGGAAACTGAGGGAAATGGGCGCGGCAAAAATGGTCCTTAACGGGGAACTGAAAGGCGAGGTCCTTGCAGGCGCTATCAGGGAATTATATTTAAGTGAAAAAATGAGAGAAGATATGCAGAGAAACAGCAAGTCCGTTGGAAGGCCCGAGGCGTGCGCAAAAGTGGTTGATATAGCAATGAGCCTCCTGAGGAATAAATAAGAATGGAAGATGTACTAAGGAGTTTATTAAAAAAGCCACACACCCTCACCCTTGCCCTCTCCCCTCTCCGCACTCAGGCGGATTCGCCGGGGATAAAGGGGAGGGTGTTTAAATGTGGCTTTATTTATGAACGTATTAATAAATTGGAAAATTCAAAATACAAAATTAAAGTTTTTACAATTCACATTTTTCATTGTCGGGTATAAGCATGTTTGAACGATACAGGATTATACACTTTGTCGGCATAGGCGGGATCGGGATGTCCGGGATCGCCGAGGTGCTCCATAACCTGAATTACGAGGTGACGGGCTCCGACCTGAAGGATTCCCGGACAACGAAGCGACTGAGGTCCCTCGGTATGAAAGTTTATATCGGACATGCCGCTGAAAATGTTGATGACGCCCATGTGCTGGTCATATCATCCGCCGTCTCAGATGATAACCCGGAGGTAAGGGAGGCCAGAAAAAAGTCTATCCCTGTAATACCCCGTGCAGAGATGCTTGCCGAACTGGCAAGGCTGAAATATGGGATATTGATAGCAGGGGCCCATGGCAAGACGACGACAACATCCCTGATTTCCACTGTCCTGACCCATGGAAAGCTCGACCCCACCGTGGTGATAGGCGGAAGGCTGAAGGCAACCGGCAGCAACGCAATGCTCGGGAAGGGAGAGTTCCTTGTGGCGGAGGCAGATGAAAGCGACGGATCGTTCCTGAAGCTTTCTCCGACCATCGCTATTGTAACGAATATTGACAGAGAGCATATGGATTTTTTTAAAACCATGGATTCTTTAAAGGGGGCTTTCCTTGCCTTTATCAATAAGGTCCCGTTCTACGGCGCATCCGTTGTCTGCCTCGAGAACGAGTATATCAGGGAGCTTTTGCCTTCCATCCACAGGAGATGTATAACATATGGATTTACGAAAGAAGCCGTGCTTAGGGCGGAAAATATAACAAAAGGCTTTATGTCCGTGACCTTCGACGCGGTCTATAAAGAAAGGCATATCGGGCAATTTACCCTGCCGCTGCCGGGCATGCACAATGTCCTGAACGGGCTTGCCGCTATCGGGTGTGCAACGGCGCTGAGGATGGATATTTCGGTTGTGCAGGAAGCCCTGAAAGGTTTCACCGGAATACAGAGGAGACTGGAGTTCAAGGGTCAGGCAAGAGGAATAAAGGTCTTTGACGACTACGGACATCACCCGACCGAAGTCAAGGCCACACTGAGGGCGGTAAAAGACGGGGCAGCCGAGCCCGGAAGCCGGGAACCGGGAAGACTTATCGTCCTGTTCCAGCCCCACAGATATACACGGACAAGGGACCTTATAGACGATTTCGCAGGGTCCTTTGATGATGCCGACATGCTCATCCTGCTTGATATTTATCCGGCAGGTGAAAAACCCATTGAAGGGACAACCTCGGAGGGCCTTTTAAAAAAGATAAAGCAAAAGGGTCATGAAAACGCCTGTATGCAGAAAAAGGAGAATGCCGCAGATTATATTCTTTCACAGGCGAGGGAGGGAGACGTCGTTCTCACTCTGGGCGCCGGGGATGTATGGAAGACAGGCGAAGAAATTTTAAAAACACTGAAAGAGAATAGTAAACGATAACAATGAACAGTCAGGAACTGAAAGATATATTGTCCGGCAGCCTCTTTGAAGGAGAGCTAAAGTTTATGGAGCCGATGAGCAGCCATACCTCTTTGAAAATAGGAGGTCCCGCCGACATATATGCGGCGCCGCAGGATATCCCTTCGCTCATCAACCTCCTTCTGAACCTTAACAAGAACAGGCTTCCTGTCTTTACCATCGGGGGCGGGACAAATATATTAGTCAGGGACGGAGGGATCGAGGGCGCCGTTGTATCTCTCAGGTCTTTTAAAAAGATTAAGACTATTAAGGAAGAAGACGGACATGTGCTGGTCTATGTCGGACCCGGAGTCCTGCTGCAGAAGCTACTGTATTTTGCAAAAGAAAACGGTTATGCGGGAATCGAAGGTTTTGCAGGTATACCGGGAACGGTCGGAGGCGCAATCTTTGGTAACTCAGGGGCCTTCGGCTATGAGATAAAAGATATTCTTCATTCTGTCGAGCTTATGGATAAAGAAGGAAATATAAAACGGGTCCAATCAGGCGCAATCTCCTTTGGCTACAGGAGTTCGGGAATCTTGCCCGGACGGCTCATTGTCGGTTCAGAGATAAAACTTAAAAGAGACAAAAAGGAAGAGATCGCGGAGAGGACCGATAATTTTTTAAAGATAAAACGGGAGAGGCAGCCCCTCTGGGAACCCTCTGCCGGCTGCGTATTCAAGAACCCTGAAGGCGCTTCTGCCGGAAAGCTTATTGAGGAAGCGGAATGCAAAGGCCTGCGGATCGGCGATGTTGAAGTAAGCGGCATCCACGCAAATTTTTTTGTTAACAGGGGCAGGGCAAAGGCGTCCGATTTCATAAAGCTTATGCAGGTAGTCTCTTACAGGGTGAAGAAAAAATCCGGCGTCGTCCTTGAACCCGAGATACGGATAGCAGGGAGAGATGAAGATATTGACGAATAAAAAAATAGGCGTTTTATTGGGCGGCGCTTCAGCCGAGAGAGATGTGTCTCTCAGGAGCGGAACGGCCGTCTATAACGCGCTGAAGGGCTTGGGCTATAACGCAGTTCCCATAGATGCAGGCGCCGATATCTGCGGTGTGCTGCAAAAAGAGGCGATAGAGCTAGCATTTCTTGTTCTGCACGGAGGCTGGGGAGAAGACGGTTCCATCCAGGGCATGCTCGAGGTCTTGGGCATTCCGTATACAGGCTCCGGAGTCCTTGCCTCAGCCCTTGCAATGGACAAGGAAGCATCCAAAAAAGCATTCCTATATCATGGCGTTCCGGTCCCGCCCTTTCTGGTGATTGATAAAAGATCGGCAGGCAGACACGGAGACGCGGGGACTTCTCCAGCTCTCCCATTCTCCCATTCTCCTGGACTTTCTTTTAGTTTGCCCTGGGTTGTCAAACCGGCAACAGAGGGGTCGAGCATAGGAGTGAGTATTATAAAGGACAAGAATGACTTTACACACGCGCTGGAAAAGGCATTTACATTCGGACCAAGGGCGCTTGTAGAAAAATATATAGAAGGGCGGGAAGTCCAGATTGGGATACTGAACGACAAAATATTAGGCGGGGTGGAAGTGAGACCATCCCTTGAATTCTATAGTTACGAAGCAAAATATACGGCAGGGCTTACGGAATATATACTTCCTCCCGCATTAGAATCCGGGGTTTATAAAGAAGCCTGCAGCAAGGCCCTTGCCGCACATATGGCCCTCGGCTGCAAAGGCGCAACGAGGGTTGATTTGAGGATCGACAATGAAGGAAATCCCTTTGTCCTTGAGGTCAATACTATCCCCGGTATGACGGAGACGAGTCTTATGCCGAAGATAGCACAACATGCCGGGTTTGATTTCCCGGGTTTGATAGAAGAAATACTAAGAGGAGTCGTGAGTGAAGGCCAACAGAATTAAGAAGACCGGCGCACGATTGAATATATTGAGCATAGTAAGGAATATTACCGTCCTGATATTAATTTTTGTCAGCGCCATTATTGTTTATCTGGTCATTTACTATAATCCCGTAAAATCCATGTTCCCTTTGATGCATGTCGTATTTTCGGGGAACAGACATCTTACGGACGATGAATTAAAATCCCTTACCGGCATCCGCTCCGAAGAAAGCCTTATGACTCTCTCTAATGAGCAGGTCGGCAGGCAGATGCTCCGGTCACCATGGGTAAGGTCTGTGAATATACGGAAAGAGCTGCCCGACACCTTATCTATAGCAATAAAGGAAGCCGAACCGTTTGCCCTTCTTGAAATGAATGAACATCTTTTTCTCGTAGATGAAAAAGGGAAACTACTCGAAGAACTCAGGGACGGCTCAGTCCCTTTTCTCCCGGTGATAACCGGCGATCCCTACAAGGAGAAAGAGGGATTTTCAGAGGCACTGAGCCTTGCAAAGACGATGAATGAGAAAGGATTTTTGTCTGAACGGGACCATATTGAGATCTTGGCTCATAAGCCCCATGAACTTGCCGTAATAATAGACGGACTTGTTGTGAAAATAGGGTCGGGAAGATACGAGGAAAAACTTGCCCGACTTCTCAAGCTTGAAGAAGACATAAAGCATATGGAAATCCGGGTTGATTATATAGATTTAAGGTTTGCAGGCAGGGCTATCGTAAAGCCTGCCGCCGATAAGGTGATCAGGTAATGCTTCTTAATCCGAATCCGGGAAATATTATAGTAGGGCTTGATGTAGGGACCACGAAGATCTGCGCTGTCGTAGGGGAAATCATAAACGGCGAGATAGAGATCAAAGGCGTCAGTACATCGGCATCGTCCGGCCTCAGAAAAGGGGTGGTCGTAAATATTGAGGCCACTGTTGAATCGATAAGGAATGCCGTAAAGAATGCGGAGTCTTCCATGGGAGTGGAAATAAATTCCGTTTATGTAGGTATTTCCGGAGGGCATATTAAGGGCTTCAACAGTCATGGCGCCATCGGCATAAGGGGCAAAGAAGTTACATCCACCGATGTCGACCGGGTCATAGATTCCGCGAAAGCGGTGTATGTGCCCCTTGACAGAGAGGTGCTCCATACAATACCGACAGGATATACCCTTGACGGACAGAACGGCATCAAGGACCCCGCAGGAATGATCGGGGCGCGGCTTGAGGCAAAGGTATATATCCTTACCGGAGCTATTACTTCCGTACAGAATCTCCTCAAGTGCTGTGAGAAAGCAGGCGTTGAGGTTATTGATATCGTGTTCGAGCCGCTTGCGTCGGCGGAGGCCATACTGACCGATGATGAAAAAGAACTCGGCGTAGCCGTTGTAGATATCGGCGGCGGCACGACCGATATTATACTTTACAAGGATGGCTGGCTGCGGCATACATCCGTCCTTGCAATAGGAGGAAACCATTTTACCAATGATATAGCAGTGGGTCTCAGGATGTCCGTAACCGAAGCTGAAAGGGTCAAGAAACAATACGGTCATGCGATAGCTAATTTGATTGACGATTCGGAAGAGGTGGATATTATCCAGGCAGGCCAGGGCAGGAAGATATTACGCAGGCATCTGTCAGAGATCATACAACCAAGGACCGAAGAACTGATTGACTTGATAAAAAATGAGCTGACAACCTGTTCCGGATACGATATAGCATCAACAGGGGTTGTCCTTACCGGCGGAGGTTCGCTGCTCGCAGGGTTTGACGGATTGGCGGAATCGATATTGGAACTCCCGGTGAGAATCGGGGCCCCCGCAGGAATACAGGGTTCGGGTGAAATCGTGAAAAATCCCATGTATGCCACAGGCACGGGGCTTGTACTGTATGGGTTCCATACTGAATCAGGCAGGGAATTATATCCGGTAACGTTTACAGGGATATTCGGAAAGATGAAAGAATGGGTCAAAGGAATATTCAGATAAAAATCGTATAGAAGGAGGAGGGAAAGATTATGTTTGAAATTATCGAAGAAGGAAGAGGACATGGAGCAAAGATTAAGGTCATCGGCGTTGGAGGCGCGGGAAGCAACGCCATTAATAATATGATAGCGTCGAACCTGCACGGCGTCGAGTTCATCGCCGTAAACACCGACATGCAAGCGCTTGAAACATCTCTGGCATCGGTAAAAGTTCAGATCGGCGCCAACCTGACAAGAGGGCTTGGCGCAGGCTCCAACCCCCAGATCGGCAGAGAAGCGGCGCTTGAAGACAGTGCGCTGATCAGCGAACACCTTGAAGGTTCCGACATGGTCTTTATCACTGCAGGCATGGGAGGCGGCACAGGCACGGGCGCAGGTCCTGTTATTGCCGGAATTGCCCGGGAACTCGGCGCAATAACCGTTGCGGTCATCACCAAGCCGTTTTTCTATGAAGGTAAGGTCAGATACACCAACGCGGAAGAAGGGATTAAAGAACTCAGGAAATATGTGGACACCCTTATTATAATACCGAATGACAAGATAGGACTCGTTGTTGAAAAGGGAACGCCTTTGCTGAAATCTTTTGCAGTGGCCAACGACGTCCTGAAGCAGGCTGTTCAGGGAATTTCCGATATCATCCTGATACCGGGCCTCATTAATGTGGACTTTGCCGATGTAAAGACAATTATACAAAATCAGGGCAGAGGAGTAATGGGCTCGGGAGTAGGAAGAGGAGATGCCGGCGCCCTTGATGCAGCCAAAAAAGCCATATCGAATCCGCTCATTGAAGAATCCTCAATAGAAGGTGCCAAGGGCATTCTTGTAAATATCACCGGCGGACTTGAGCTTGCGCTGAACGATGTGCAGGACGCGGTCTCTTACGTTTATGACTCCGCCCACGAAGAAGTACATCTCATATTCGGCGCAGTGATAGACCCTGATATAGCTGATGAGGTGCGGGTAACGGTAATAGCTACCGGGTTTAGCGACCAGAAAGAAAAGGTGGAACTCCCGCAGGTCAAAAAATGGACGCCGGCGGTTAAACAGGCGATGAATCTGCGAGGCTCCGAGAGGGTCCTGTCAAAAAATATGAAATCCGATTACGGCATAGATCTTGTTACGACGGACATCATGTCTTCCTATGAAGACCATATTGATGTGCCGACGTTTTTAAGAAAAGTTTCCCAACCCCAAAAAGAAGTTTAAGTTTCCCCTCCAACGAGGGGCCTTCCCCCCCGAAGGCCCCTCCCCTCCCCCCCATCTATAAGCCGTTGCAAATATCAACCCCGGATAATAAGATTTTTATCTCGATCAATTTATACTTCCAATATGGTCAGGAACTATACGCGGCTAAAAAAATCATCGGACTTGAATAGTAAAGGATGAAGTAGTTGAGAAAAATCATTTTACGTCCACCAGAAAACAAAAACGTTTCTAAACCTGCAAATACGTAATCCAAATCTATTGCAATTATTGAGGATTACTGGTACAAATATATGGGCGTCATAGAACTTACCATAAAAAAGCGTGTTCGGGTTCGTTATTGAGGAAATTAAAGCTTTTTGACCCAAATTAATTAAAGGAATGACAGATAATCATGGCAACAAATAATTTCAGAGAAAAAGCAAACTTCATTTGGTCAATAGCTGATTTGCTGCGTGGCCATTACAAGCAGGCTGACTATGGCAAGGTGATTTTGTTGCCGTTCACAGTTCTACGGCGGCTGGACTCCATGCACATGAGATACATATTTGATGAACTCATTCGCAAGTTTGCTGAGCTCAGCAACGAGACTGCCGGAGAGCACTATACAAACTGAAGCTCAAAAAATAGACACCACCATTTCGACAATCGAAAAAGAAATAGAGCTTATGCAGGAATACCGTACGGCTTTAATAAATGAAGTGTTGACTGGAAAAATAAAGGTAATATGAGCAAGGAACTTACGCCAAAAGAAGGCGACATAATCTTTTACACTGCTCCAGATGGGGCTGTGCATATTGAGGTCTTTTTTCAGGATGAAACCTTCTGGCTGAGCCAAAGGAAAATGGCCGAATTGTTCGGGGTTGAGGTTAACACAATCAATTACCACCTCAAAGAAATATTTAATTCCCAAGAGTTAGATGAAATGGCAACTATTCGAAAAATTCGAATAGTTCAAAAAGAAGGCAGCCGGAATGTAGGCCGCGATGTGGATTTCTTTAACCTTGACGCGATCATTGCCGTTAGCTACCGGGTAAACAGCAGTTCCGCATTTGGGCGACCAAGACCCTAAATCACTGACATCTATGCTCAATGCAGTATCGACTATGATCCCAAATCCGAAATCACACTACTGTTTTACAAAACTGTTCAAAACAAACTCCACTGGGCGATAAGAGGCAAAACAGCGCCTGAAATTATTGCAGGCAGAGCTGATGCCGAAAAACCATACATGGGTTTGCAAACATGGAAAACCGCACCAAAAGGGAAAATATTAAAATCAGATGTCAGTGTGGCTAAAAACTACCTGATGGAAAAAGAAATCAAGGCATTGGAACGAATTGTTTCCATGTATCTGGACTATGCCGAAAATCAGTCAGCTAGGCAAATACCCATGAAAATGCGGGACTGGGTGCAAAAACTTGATGCCTTCCTAAAGTTCAACGAGTACAATATTCTGAAGGACGCAGGGAAGGTATCACACGAAGTTGCTATAAAGCTTTCTGAAAACGAATATGAAAAGTTCAGGGTAACACAGGACAAAACCTTTGAATCGGATTTTGATAAAGAAGTGAAGAAGCTGGAACAGGATCGGTAAATGAGCGAAATGACGCTTATTCGTATGGATCAATCGCGATGAAGGTAATATCTTTGGAGAACAAAAATAGGCGGCAATAAATTCTTGCTGAAGCGGCAAATTTTTTGTCCTTGGAAGCTGTCGGGGGAAGAGTGCGGGATTGGGACCCCCTCCCGTAACGGGAGGGGGTTTTCTGAAAAGCTGTAAAAGACTATGTCTTAAATGTCGTAATAGAGGTAGAACTCGTAGGGATGGGGTCTGAGTCTGAGTGCGTCAACTTCTTTTGTTCTCTTGTAGCTTATCCACATCTCGATAACGTCTTCCGTGAAAACGTCGCCCTTCAATAGGAAATCGTGGTCTTTTTCGAGGCAGTCGAGCGCGTCTTCGAGAGATCCCGGGAGGCTCGGTACTTTTGCAAGTTCTTCCGGCCCGAGTTCGTAGATGTCCTTGTCAAGCGGCTCTCCGGGGTCGATCTTGTTCTCGACGCCGTCGAGTCCCGCCATCAGCATTGCTGCAAAGGCAAGGTAAGGATTGCATGACGGGTCGGGGAATCTAACTTCAACCCTTTTTGCCTTCGGGTTTGCGGAATACATCGGGATACGGATCGAGGCGGATCTGTTTCTGCTTGAGTATGCAAGATTGATCGGCGCTTCGTATCCGGGGACAAGCCTCTTATAGGAGTTTGTTGTCGGTGCAACAAATGCAGCAAGAGCAGCAGCATGTTTGAGTATGCCGCCAATGTAATACAGCGCCATGTCAGACAGGCCTGCATAGCCATTGCCGGCAAATAACGGCTTGCCGCCTTTCCACAGGCTCTGGTGTGTATGCATACCGGAACCGTTATCACCGAACAGCGGTTTCGGCATCATGGTTACTGTTTTGCCGTTTCTTGCAGCAACATTCTTGATGATATATTTGTACATCATCAATTTGTCCGCCATATTCACCAGAGGCGAAAATTTCATATCTATTTCGGCCTGTCCGCCTGTTGCCACCTCATGGTGCTGGGCCTCGACTGTTATGCCCGCTTTTTCGAGTTCAAGGACCATCTCGGTGCGGATGTCCTGCTGCTTGTCCATCGGGGGAACGGGGAAATAACCTTCTTTATGTCTCGGCTTATAGCCGAGGTTCGGACCTTCTTCCCTGCCGGAATTCCATATGCCTTCTTCCGAATCAACGAAGTGGTAGCCGCTGTTTGCGGTGTAGTCGAAGCGCACGTCATCGAAAATAAAGAACTCCGCCTCGGGTCCGAAGTATGCGGTGTCCGCAACCTTTGTCGATTTCATATAAGACTCGGCCTTCTGTGCCACATAGCGCGGATCTCTTGAGTAGGGCTCCTTTGTTATCGGGTCCACAATATTACATATCAGGCTCAATGTCGGATGCTGTGTGAACGGGTCCATTACCGCCGTTGCAGGATCCGGAATAACAAGCATATCGCTCATATGAATAGCCTGCCAGCCTCTGATCGAAGAGCCGTCGAAACCCAGCCCGTCCTGGAAAATATCCGCCGAGAATTCCTTCATAGGGACCGAGAAATGCTGCCAGAGTCCCGGGAAGTCCATAAACTTCAGGTCCACCATTACTACCTTGTTCTTTTTTGCAAAATCCATCACTTCTTTCGGTGTCATATTGACTACCTCCTTTACTGGTTTAATTTATACGAATACAATGTTTAATATCTAATCGATAGATATACCTCCTCGTTTATTTGTCTCAACGTTGGATTTAGAATGTATAACCGCTTTCCCCGTGCTGGGATATATCGAGGCCGTTTATCTCGGATTCCTCATCAACCCTTAATCCGATAAATTTATCGATGACTTTTAATAATACTATACTCACGATAAAAGAATACGCCGCCGTGACCAGGATTGCAATTATCTGTGATGTGAACATCCGGCTGCCTCCGAATAATAAACCGTTGCTGCCCGCGGGATTGATGACCGACTGTGCAAAAAGTCCTGTTGCGAGGGTACCCAGGATCCCGCCGACCCCGTGCACTCCGAAGGCGTCGAGTGAGTCGTCGTAACCTAATTTGCTTTTCATGTTCAGCGAGATATAGCACACTGCACCGGCTGCCAACCCGATAACCAGGGCTGACATGGGGCTGACAAAACCTGAAGCCGGTGTTATCGTTGCAAGCCCTGCGATCGAGCCTGTTGCAGCGCCGAATGTGGTCGGTTTTCCCCTGTGGATCCATTCAAGAACAACCCATATTACCGTTGCAGAAACCGCGGAAGTATGAGTGGCAACAAAAGCCATTGTGCTTAACCCACCTGCGGACAGTGCGCTGCCGGCATTGAACCCGAACCATCCGAACCACAAAAGCCCTGCGCCGAGCACGGTCATTGGGAGATTATGGGGATACATGGCTTCCTGTAGATATCCTTTCCTCTTGCCTATGATAAAGGTGGCGGCAAGTGCCGATATCCCTGAGATGAGATGAACAACGATACCTCCTGCAAAATCAAGGGTCCCCATCTCCTTGAGCCAGCCTCCAGTTCCCCAGACCCAATGCGCAACAGGGTCATAGACAATGGTTGACCACAGAAGAATAAATACGACGTAGGCAGAAAATTTCATTCTCTCTGCAAATGCCCCTGTGATCAATGCCGGCGTAATGACTGCAAACATAGCCTGATACATCATAAATAAGATATGCGGTATTGTAGGCGCATATGCAGGGTTCGGTTCGACGCCGACTCCGGTCAACCCAATCCAGTCAAGGTTCCCGATTATGCCGTGAACGTCCGGACCGAAAGACAGGCTGTAGCCGATCAAAATCCACTGCAAGCTGATGACCGCAATAGCGATAAAACTTTGCATGATCGTGCCGAGCACATTTTTACCTCTGACCATACCGCCGTAAAATAATGCGAGTCCCGGAGTCATGAGCATGACAAGGGCGGTAGAAATGAGCATCCATGCCGTATCTCCCGTGTCGATCCTGGAAACAGCTCCTGCCGCTGTTGCAGCCTGAGAAGACTGATCTCCGGCGAATACGGCCCCTGCTAAACAGAGAAAGCCGATTAAGAAAGCAAAACAGATTTTTCCCATACTACCTCCCTCGGATCTGTGATCCGGTATCTCTGATATATAGCGAAAAACGTGCCGGCTTTAACTGCCTGAAATTCAAAGAAAATTTGCATGGGAAATTTTTTGTATAAGTAAACTTCTACAATTTTGTATGATACGTTTACTTATTAAAGACGTCGTGTCCATTTTATTCAATAAAATCAAAAGGCTTCAGGAAAATCAGGGCAAAAGGGAAAAAGCTACAATTTTGTATCTCCAACAATTTTGTAGGAGTTGTAATGGGCAAGGCTGAATTATGTAAAATATAGTTGATCCGAAAAATGCAATTAGTGTATGTGTATAAACTGCGATTCCGATGAAAATTCGTCATTCTCGCGAAGGCGGGAATCCATTCTTTTCAATGGGTTATGGATCCCCCGGTCAAGCCGGAGGATGACAACACCTGACTTTATTCACAGACATTAATTAACCTGTCAGAGAACCTGCTGATGTGTAAAATAAATTTATTTACTAAGACTGCAATAAGTAAGGATACATATTCTAACACCCTCCCCTTAACCCCTCCCCTCAAGGGAGGGGAGATTCTTAAGTCCCCTCTCCCTTGAGGGGAGAGGGCAAGGGTGAGGGTGTGCTATAGTCTTACTTATGCACTCATTTCAGCAGTTTTTGGTTTAATCCCTCATCCTTCAACCTTCATAATTATCTGACATTTATATCGCCGCTTCTCCTTTGTCGCCTGTTCTGATCCTGATGACGTCTTCGAGAGAGTAAAGGAATATCTTGCCGTCTCCGATGTTGCCTGTTTTTGCCTTCTCAATAATGGTAGACATGACCTTGTCGATGATCGAATCAGGGACTACCACCTCGATCTTGATCTTGGGCAGGAAAGACACTTCATATTCGTTCCCCCTGTAGACCTCTACATGGCCCTTTTGCCTTCCGAAACCCTTGACTTCCGTGACCGTCATACCGTGAATGCCTATTGCATTGAGAGCATCCTTTACTTCATCGAGTTTAAAGGGTTTAATTATAGCTTCTATCTTTTTCATAACGCCTCCTTTTTGAAATATTCATATTGTCACAAATCAACCACAGAGATCACAGAGAACATATTTAATATCGACATATTCCAAAAGACTGTGTATCCTCTCCACACTCGGTCGGATTCGCCGAGACGAAGGAAAATAGAGGATAGGGGGAATAAAGAATCCCCCCATATTTACAGGCTATACGCCTTTTCACCGTGCTGGCTTTCGTCAAGTCCCGTAATTTCATGCTCGGCTTCAACCCTGACGCCGACTACCGCTTTTACAACCATGAAGATGATGAAGGTGGCTGTTGCGCTGTAAACAATCGTTACAACTACGGCGATAATCTGTGTTAAAAGCTGGCCGGGGTTGCCGTATAAAAGACCTTTGCCCGCTTCATTTATAGAAGGGTCTGCAAATACGCCGGTCAGTATCGCGCCCAGTATCCCGCCGACTCCGTGTATACCAAAGGCATCAAGCGAATCATCATAACCGAGTTTCGGTTTAATGGTTGCCACGGCGAAATAAGGGACAATACCGGCCAATATTCCGATGATAATGGCGCCGCTGATGTTCACAAAACCGGCGGCAGGAGTTATGGCCACAAGCCCTGCAACCGCGCCTGATGCGAGACCGAGAACGGTCGGCTTCTTTGTGTGCATCCATTCAGTAAACATCCATGATATTGCAGCCATTGCCGTCGCGGTATTGGTATTGATAAAGGCTGCACCGGCAAGCCCGTTTGCTCCAAGCGCCGAACCTGCATTAAACCCGAACCAACCGAACCAGAGAAGACCGGCGCCGGTTATGACCAGAGTCAAGTTGCTGGGCTTGAGGGACGCTTCTTTCCTCTTGCCGAGGACGAGCGCTCCAACCAGGGCCGCAACACCGGCATTTATATGGACCACTGTGCCGCCCGCAAAATCCAGGGCCCCAAGCTTTGCGAGGAATCCGCCGCCCCATACCCAGTGGGCCACCGGCACGTATACCAATGTCATCCAGAGGACCGAGAAAATAACCCAGGCCGAGAACTTCATCCTTTCGATATAAGCTCCGCTTGCCAGCGCAACGGTTATGGCTGCAAATGTCATCTGATAGACTATAAAGATATACTCGGGTATCGTCTTTGCGAGGTCATTGATGCTGTTCACTCCGACCCCTGAGAGGAACAGCTTTTCCGTGCTTCCTATGATCCCGCCTACATCAGTTCCGAAAGACAGTGAGAAACCATACGCAATCCAGAGTAGACTCACAATGCAATATGTGACAAAAGACATTGCCATTGTGTTCAACGTGTCTTTGCGCTTTGCCAGTCCGCCGTAGAACAGGGCCAGACCCGGCAAAGTCATAAGCATTACAAGTGCGGTTGCTACGATCATCCAGGCAGTATCTCCCGTATCAATCTTCGGAGCTGCCGGGGCCGCTTCCACTGTTGGGGCGGCAGGAGCAGGTGCTGCCTGCTCCGCTGCCGGAGGGGTTGGAGGGTCAGTCACAACCTTTTCTTCAGCGAGCGCTACCCCGCTGATAAACATTATCAATAGTATTGTTAATACGACAAACCTTTTCATTCTGAGCCTCCTTTAAAAGCTTAGGGTTACGTTAACGCCGCCATAGAAGATGTCTTTGTCGCTGTCATCACTGATACTTCTTATAGCCTCCTCTGCATGGTCGCAAAGATGGAATGTATAGGCTGCTTTGGGTGTTACAGTTACAGCCTTCCAAACAGGTATGTTTAAAGAAGTTGTCAATTCAGCATTATAAAAATTGCTGAAAGCTTCGCCGTCTTTGTTAAGCCCCATTACCTTGTTGTTGATGTTATAGCTTGCCGATGCGCCGAGATTCAGATTAATGCCCTTAACGAGCTCCATCGAATGCCCGATTGAGGCGACGATAAATGCGCCATTGCCTTCGTCGAAGTCATAATACGCGGTCAATGTCGGTTTTAACAGCGTGTCATAGCTTGCAGACAGATAAACCTCCTGAGTGTCGTTGGCGTTATTCAGAGCGTAATATATATAACCTGTACCGAATGTCCATTTGCCCATTGAACGTGTATAGCTTAATGTGAGATCAGTTTCAGTAAATTCGCCGTGACCGTCGCCTTCATCAATCTTTGAATCGGAATCATAGTTAGCCCAGAGATTAGCGCCGAATACGCCGTAAGTAATTGCCACGGAGGGCTGAACCACCCAGCTATTGCTCAGCTTCTGACCGCGCCATACATAATTGCTCATTACATCCACCGATGCGCTGCCCGATGTCTTTATCTCCTCCGCATAAAGAGTACCAACAGAAACACAACATGTCAAAACCATTAACAGAACAAGTAACCTTAAACCTTTCATTATATGGACCTCCTTTTATTTTGATATGATAATTTTTTACTTAACCTCTCTTTAAACTTGCCGTTTGCAACCTGCTCCTTGTCCTGATCCTTCGACAAGCTCAGGATGACATCCTACACTTATCCTCAACTTCTTATCTTCTTATCTCACGGTATTCTCCTTATTTTGAATTTTATATTTTTTGACTTTGTATCCGATCATCCTTTCGGTTATGCCGAGTTTGCGCGCCGCTCTTGACATAATCCATTTGCAATCCTTCAATGCATTGATTATCTCTTCTTTTTCGATCTCTTTAACTTTTTCTCTTAGAGATTCCATTCGTGACACCTGTTCTTTATATAGCTAAAACCGTGCCAAATATAACTTATTGATATTTAGGGTTTATTTGTTTGTGCATGGGTTACAATTTTGTAGTATGCTACAAAATTGTAGTACATAAAGAGGATTCAGGGGTGGGTGTTTAAATGTGTCCTTGCGATTTCAGATGAAGTGTTGAAAAAAATAATTTTACAAATCAAGACTGTATTTTTTTATTCTCAAGCGAAACAATAAATTCCTTGAGTATTGCACTGTCTGTTGTTGACATATCGGAGAATTCTATCCCAATTTCATATCGCGACGGATCCGTATCCTGAATTGCCCGATATCTTGCAATTCTTCCCCAAAATGCTATGGCTTTGTTCTCTGAAAGTTTCATTTGCATAGGCAATCTATCTTCAATCTGAAATACATTTACGCTTTCTATAAGCATACCACCATGACTGATTCTCTTCACTTTATAATGCTCGGCACAATCAATGGTGGCCCTATCCGGGTTATTGATATGAAATCTAACATGTATCCTGATACCGTTCATAACCGGGGCAAAACTCTCTATCCTTTGATAATCAATAAAATTGTCTTTGATGAATTTCTCAATCTCTCTTCTCTTAGTATCTGAAGAATGCTTAAATTTCATTCCTGCAATATAGGGGTGGACTAAATTCCTGTCTTCAGGGATGTTTTTGTCGAGTTTGGACCATAAGATAGTTCCTTCTAAATATAATATGGCGCTTTTTCTTTCTAATCTCAGCACATAAACTCCTCCTTTAGTGAGACGTTTATCAGTGCCGAAAGAAATGCCGCCAACACTAATATTAAGTACTTTAATATTGCTTGAAAAAAGTATTTTCCCGCAGATATCCATAAAATCCACGGAAAATCTTTGATAACGTCTTCTATTTTCCATAATATATTAAATCCCTTATAGCTTTTTTGAAGAGATCAGCCGAACTAACTGAAAAACCTTATCCATCCCCGTTTCGCTATTTTGATACATAATCTTATCAACTCAAGTATTGTTCTATTACATTGAGAAGTCAATCCTACCTGCGTAGGGGGTCCTTTTTTGATAGGGTAAGATATTTATTGATATATTTCGTTGATTACTATTTAAAATGTAGCCCGGATTATTCATAAATTTATCTGATTGAACTGAGGATAGAGTATTTTCGCTCATTCTCGGTCGTTCCTCCCTGCGAGGCTTTTGCCTCTCTATTTTCAAATACCGTATTTGACTATCGGCAAAAAAAACCGCTCAAATACTCTATCCTCAGTTGCTGTTGCCAATTTTATGAATAATCCGGGGTAGTATTATTTGGCGAAAATTATAAATAACAAGGAGGAAAAGGGTATGATTCGGGGAAGATCCCTTTATAATGGCAAAAAGAATTGATTATCGGGGGAATATACGAGGTTGCGCATGAGTGCCATTCTGTTCTCGGCGCCGGTCTTTAAATAAATATTGCTGAGATGGTCTTTTACTGTTTGCTCGGATATTTCAAGCTCTTCTGCAATTTCAGTATTCTTGGAACCATCAATTACTCGTCTGAGTATGTCGGCCTCCCGCCTCGTTAATCTAAATCGCTGTCTTATCCCGCTCATATCCAGCTTATTAGAAATGGTTTCCTCAAAAATAAGAAGATAAACAAGTGGGTTTGATTTTTCTTGTATGTATAATCTGAATATCCAGTTACTCGCTGAACCCTCGAGCTTTTTTGTAATATAAATTTCTCCCGGGAATAGTTCACTGAGTTTTTCTCTTTCAACAGCATCAAACATTCTTTTACTAATGGTTGTTATCTCCTCAGGTAACTCAAACCGATTTAGAAACATCGAGGCTTTTCTGTTACGTTCAATGATATCCATTTTATGGTTGAAAATAATTAAGCCTACCGGACATTTATTGATTATAAATTCTATTTCCTCAACCATTACAGCTCACCTCTTCAGTTAGTTATTTGCAGGATGTAATATTTATAATTATATCAAATGTTCATTCTGTTTGCTCTTTCATGCTATGTCCTCAAAAGATTTACTATAACAGCATTTTGATTAATTGAAGATATTTTGTCAATAATCAAGGGCTGACCCCCTATTGCTCTTTCCAAAGCTCGGCAAGATGCGACCTATCGTTCTTTCCCGGCAACACCTGTTCTGTGAGCAGCCTCTGCCACGGCAGAGGCGACAGCATGAACAACTTTCTTGTTGAAGATGCTCGGTACAATGTAGTCTTCACTCAATTCCTTCTCATCGACAACGGATGAGATTGCCTTTGCAGCAGCCAGTTTGATTTCTTCATTGACTGCTTTTGCCCGTGAATCAAGAAGTCCCCTGAACAGACCCGGAAAGCAGAGCATGTTATTTATCTGGTTTGGATAGTCCGATCTGCCGGTGGCAAGGATACGGACATGGGGATACGCATCTTCGGGAGCGATCTCTGGTTCCGGATTAGCAAGGGCAAAGACAATGGGATAGGGGGCCATCTTCTTAAGATCAGAGACCTTCAGAATATCCGGCGCCGAGACACCAAGAAAAACATCCGCCCCATACATTGCATCAGAGATGCTCCCCTTCAGCATGTCCGGATTGGTGTTTTCAGAAAGACGTTCCTTTGCCGGATTCATATGTGCAGCTCGTCCCTTGTATATAATGCCTGCCCTGTCGCAGACAACAATGTTGTTTATGCCCGCTTTTCTGAAGATCCCGCAGCACGCTGTGCCTGCAGCTCCCGCGCCGGATACGACGACTTTTAACCCTTTGAGATCCTTGCCCGTTATTTTTACCGCGTTGAATAAGGCGGCTAATGCAACCACCGCTGTACCGTGCTGATCGTCATGAAAGACAGGGATGTCAAGCTCCTGTTCAAGCTTCTCCTCTATTTCAAAACATCTCGGCGCTGATATATCTTCAAGGTTTATTCCCCCAAAGCCGGGAGAGATATTGGTGACGGTTCTGATTATTTCTTCAGGGATTTTTGTAGAAAGACATATCGGAAAGGCATCGATATCTGCAAACTCTTTAAAGAGCATTGCTTTGCCTTCCATAACAGGCAAGGCCGCCTCAGGCCCTATGTCTCCAAGCCCGAGAACTGCGGTGCCGTCTGTTACAATGGCGACAGAATTTTTCTTTATCGTATAGCGATAGGCCTTGTCCTTGTCATTGAATATCGCTGTGCATATGCGGGCGACCCCTGGGGTGTAAACCCTTGACAGGTCATTATGGTCTCTGACAGGGGCCTTGTTATGTATCTCTATCTTGCCGCCCTGGTGCACGAGAAATGTCCTGTCCGTAACATGGATGACCCTTGTTCCGTCAATACCTCTGACTGCTTCGACAAGGTCCTTCTCATGCTTTTCGTCCCGTGCATTGACAGTGAAATCCCTTACGACAAAGCCCCTCCCGGCCCTTACGATATCCACGGCAGCGATGTCCCCTCCAACTTCGCCGACAGCTGCGGCGATCTTTGCGAACATCCCTACCTGTTTGTTCATCTCCACCCTTATAGTAATCGTATAACCCGGGCTTGGCGTTGTCCTCATGGGTTAATTATACAGTTAAAAAGCAACCGGTGTCAGATTTTCCTGAATGCATCTTCACCTAACTTCATTTCACTTGATTCAGGGATAAGAATCAAGTGCTTCCGGTCAGTTACAGGCACTTCTTTGCATGAAGCAAACAACAAAATAACGAATACAAAAAGAATACCCTGTTGCAGTGTTTTAACCATGTTTCTATTATTTGTAATGCCGATATTACCGTGACGCATCTAAAGCCTGTCGTTCCCTCCGTCTCCTAGTTCCTGATATGATGTTTAAAGTTTCAACAAATCCGGAAAATCCCATTGCAAAATAAATATATGCCTTTGGTATATGGAATTCCATCCCTTCTGCCGTTAAAGTAACTCCTATCATGAGCAGAAAACTTAATGCAAGCATTTTCAGTGACGGATGACGGTGAATAAAGTTACTGATTGCAGTTGAAGCTAACAGCATAAGTATCATGGCGATGACTATGGCTGCTATCATGACACCGAGTTTCTGTGCCATACCGATTGCTGTAATGACTGAATCAATGGAAAAGACAATATCAAACAGGATGATTTGAGAGATAACAGCTACAAACGTAGCTTTAACCTTTGCATTTATGTGTGTGTCTTCTTTTTCAAACATCCCATGTATTTCATGAGTACCCTTATATAGTAGGAAAAGACCTCCGGCAATCAAAATAAGGTCACGTACAGAAAAGTTGATGTTGAATACTGAAAACAAAGGTATAGTTAAGCTTGCCAGCCACGCAATACTCAGAAGGAATAATATTCTTGTTACAAGGGCTAATCCTATACCGAGTTTACGGGCTTTCGGTTGTTGTTCATGAGGTAATTTGTCTGTCAGGAGGGAAATTACCACAATATTATCTATCCCCAGAATAATTTCTAAAGCAGTAAGTGTTATCAGACTAAGCCATATCTGAGAATCTGTTATCCATTCCATAGGCTCTCCTCATTTGAGCTGTAAGCTGTATATTAATCAAAGATTTCTTCAAGAAAGGATCTCTTCTTGTGCTTGTGTTTATATCCATGTTCATGTCCATGATGTTTTGATTTTTCATCATACGCCACCTTGTGTTCACTCTTTTCGCTATTTTCACCATGTTGATAGGAAGTAGACCTCTCGATAATCCCCTATCAAGCCAAACTCCCCTGCATTGTGGACAATAGTCAATCTCGATTCCCTGCCTGTCTGACATCTTTAACTCAATATTACATACCGGACACTTCATTTTGTTACCTCCTCATAATGTTTTATATCTTCACTGTTTTGATACCCACTCTCTCATGTTTGATGCTTTGCTTTTTACTCTGTCGAGCAATTTCTTTGCCCAGATAAATTCAGTAGCAAGAATTCCCAAGCCAATTGGTATTACAATAAAGGCAGGGCCGGGCAAAACTATCATTGCCAGTCCAATCAGCAGCACTGTAAAACCAATTACTGATATAATCAGTTTCTTTGCCTGCTTTATAGTCTTACCTACAAAAGCGTTCATTCGTTAACCACTTTTATTTTTATGCACCCTGCTTTATTGACTTAAGCCGTTCAATTCTTTCCTCAATAGGTGGATGGGTGCTGATTTAGAACGATTTTGTCGCTAAACCAATAGGTGATGAAGTTCATGCCGAAAGCAAAGATGAGGGCTATTGTCATGCCATTCTTGCCCCCTAAAGCTGCTCCAACAAAAACCAGCATCAGGGTTAATGTTACCATTAAAGCCATTGTTCTCAATCCGTTCATTTTTTACCTCCTTTTTCCATAAAAAAAAACCTTTACCGCAGAAATTTTTCTACGATAAAGGTCTTGCTTGTTAGTTTTATCTAACCCGTGGTACCGGCCTGCCTCTGGCAGACGTGCTGACGATATCCACTGATTCAGCTACTCCCCTTTACTAATTAACTTTATCCAACAGAAAGACATTATGTCAAGTCAATTCATAAATGAATAATTAGACAAGGTACCTGTATCTTATAATATTATAATGCTATGGTTTATAAAAGAAATATTTCAGGGCAGTTACAATATTATTACCAGTGAACCTCTCCTTCTTTCCTTTGTTGTCTATGATACAGGTGGGTGTTGATTTGATGTTATCTTCAGTGAGATAACTGCTAAGAACGCCAAAGGTGGATTTGACATCAAATCCTTTCAATCTCATGCCTTTTTGCAGAATAAAGGCTTCTAAACTTTTACTGTCAGCTATTTTTTGCTTTGCCGCTTCGAATAAAACAGCTCTTGCACGAAGGGCGTAATTCAACTCTTTTTTCTCATGCAAAATATAGAGGAAATACTTTGCATACAAAGTGGTCTCTTTATGCAAAGGCGTATCAATAAACGTGATGTTTATGACCCCTTTTTTTACCAAATCACTAATGACAGGTTCTAATTTCGGTTCTAAAGCACTACATGGTTTACAGAAATAATCCGTGTATAATCTCACTTTAACAGGACCATCCCCAAAAGACGGCAAGAGTGTATCCGCTGCATATACAGGGGTAGCAGCGCCTTGAAACAAAACAAGGAAGAAAATGAACCCAAGAAATAGCGCAGCGGTTACAAAGGTCTTTCTGGATCGCTCGAAGTTCAATGCGAACAAAAGAAAAATAATAACCCCAAAAGACAAACAGTAGGAACAATACACACTGTTCATTACCTGAAATCCAATAAGATATAGCTCAGCCCCAATGCCAAAAGAGAGCAGAATGAGAAAGATCACATTCCTTTTCAGGATATTGGAAAGAGCTAACACTCCCATAAACAAAATCCCCAGGTAATTTAGCTTTACACCAAAGATAGAACCCTGAAGATACGTGCATGATTCCTCACAGATGCTATATAACAAGGCAATAACAATCCCGATAACGGGCAAGCCAATATTTATCCAGTGTTTTTTCCGTAACACTATTCTGCGCATAATATTTTCTCCCTATACAGATAATATTTTGTAAGATGGCTGGACCTGACTTATTCCATCCCTCCGTAGGCGTGGAGCCCTGAAAGCAAAAGATTTACACCGAGATAGGTAAATATCACGGCCGTAAAACCTATGACAGCAACAATCGCAACTTTTTTACCCTTCCACCCCCGTATCATTCTTCCATGGAGATAAAAGGCATAAATAAACCAGGTTATGAGAGACCATGTTTCTTTCGGGTCCCAGCTCCAGTAAACACCCCATGCCTGATCAGCCCAAATGGCGCCGAAAATAAGTCCGCCAAGGGTAAAAATCGGGAAACCGATAGCAATACTCTTATAGGTAATCTCATCGAGCATATCTGCAGTGACGTTAAATTTTTCAATGACCTTTTTCAGGAATAGACCGTACCTCCAGATTATGAATAAGGTGGTCAGCCCAAGAATCCAACTCACTATTTTTACAATAGGAGAAGGATTGAAGAACGACGTTTTGAACAAGTAGGTCTGCACAAAGACATCGGGTTTAACCGCAACCTTGAAGGCAAACATATCAATGCCCATGGCAACGAAGACGACTGCAAAAATACCGAATGTAACGGTCCAGAATATATACGCCAATTCGTTTCTCTTCTCAGTTTTCGTTATGAGATACATCAGTCCGGTACTAAAGGACACCGAAAAAGCTGCATAGGCGATAAAACTCATTGTTACATGGGCCAGCAGCCAGTTGCTTTTCAGCGCGGGCACCAGGGGCTCGATCTCCTTGGAGACGCCGGTCAGATCGATAAACGCGAGGGCAAGACCTGCAATAGGCGTAATGAAGGCCCCGAACGAGCGGTTCTTGAACTTAAACTCAATAATCAGATATCCCGCAATCAGGCACCATACAAAAAATATGAGCGATTCATAAAGGTTTGTGAGAGGAACTGAACGCATAAATCCCATGCCGCCCAAAACTGAAAATTCGTTCCATCTTAAAATGAACGCAATGGTTTGTGATACAAAGCCAAAAATAGTTAAGGTTGTAGCTAAAACGCCGACCTGCTGTTTTCTGAAGGCAAGATAGGTAATATAAGTCATCATGGCCAGAAAGTAAGCCATTGTCGATAATCCGAAGAAAACTGAACTTTCCATTTATTTTTCCCCTTCCTGCTTTTTATTGAGGATGGAGATACTTCCGTCTATCTTCCTCTCAAAGGCAGTTCTGTTTTTGTTAGCAGTTGCACCAATAATAACCCTGGTATTATTTTTTTCTTCTACCAGTTTCACCCATATCTTCCGGTGGCTCAAGAAAAAAGCAATGAAAAGCCCTATGCTCATAGCGATGCATCCAAGATAGACAATCCATACGCCGGGGTCTTTTCTTACCTGAAGTCCGGTATACTCGACTCCCCAGTAATTATGGAATTCAACCCTGTTGCCGTCGGGAAGCTGCCAGGTCTGTGGGTGTCTTTTTAATATCCATCCCGTGTATTTGTATTTCCCTGCATCGAAAAAGTCGATGAGAACCGCCGGATTATCCATATGATTTGCATAGGTGGATGCACTCCCATTCTCATCTATCTTGAGGGCCGGACTGAAGTTTACTATCTTTCCTGAGACGCTGCTACCCGGAATCTGGAATGTATCTCCGAACCGCAGGTTGATTGTGGAGTTCTGCCCTTTGGCTGGAGCGACATTGAAAATGAATATTCCTCTGTTCAGGCCATCCGGTACAAGGCCAAAGCTCGACTGATAAAATGTTATGCCTTCGTAGGTTAAGGGATCATTGACCACTATTGATTTCCTCAAGACCTCTTTACCGTTTTTGATTATGGTAAGCCAGCTTTTATATTCTTTTGGCATATCTGATGCGCCGTAAAATTCAACATCAAAATTATCGCACCGTATCTCAAATCCCAAGGGCAACGCCTTATCCTTACCTGAAAAAGCCACATGGGATACATCGCCCTCCGGGAGATTCAGATAACCTTTGAACCCGAAACGTATCCCGATAACCGCCCCGATAAGTATTATGAGGATGCTCAAATGAGTTATGTATACCCCAAGCCTGCTGTAGTTTCCTTTCTGGGCATATAGCTGATATCCATTTTCTTCTTTTATTTCGGCAAAACGGAACCGTGTGCTTTTCAGCGCATCTGTTACGGAATCCTTGACGGTATCAGGTTTCCCTTTAACTATGAACTCCCGATTCATGGGGAATTTTTTCAAATTGTCTTCCGTCAAAGGACCTAATGGTTCCCTGACCAGTTTCCATATCCTCGGAAGCCTGTCCGCAGAACAGATAATAAGGTTAAGCGCAAAGAGGCCCAGCAAGGAAGTGAACCACCATGAATGATACATATCCATAAAGCCAAGCTTGTCGAATATGTTGTACAAGCTGGGTGCGAGAGATTCGCCAAATAGTTTCGTTAATATTTGAATATTTTTTGCGGGTTCGGCTTTCTGGTCCAGAATGGTGCCTACTATTGATGTAGAGGCAATTAAAGCGAAAATAACTATTGCCAACTTTACAGAGGCAAAGAACTTCCAGATTCTATCGACAAATGTCATGTTTTTTTCTTGTTCCATTTCACAATTCCCTTAAAATGTATTTTCGGATAATACTATCCGACAGAATGCTGATTCATTGCGACCGGGGTTGTAATGATGAGAACTAAGCCCGAGGGGGTTTATTTATAAGAAAAGAAGGTTCCGGTGAAACTTCAGATATTGGTTGTATGACTGAATAAAGTGCGGAAAAAAAGATTACATGGTTATAGGCAAATACGCTGACGGCGTTATAACAGAGAGGGCAAGGGCTTTTACTATCTTGGTTATTATTAGACGAATTCCCCTGCGTGTCAGCACTGCTTATAGTTATACCCGGATTATCCGTATTGGAAATATCCACATAGCTGATCTGTTTCCCCTGCAATGAACAACCCTCTGTACAGCCACTACAAGCTATACTGTCAGCTAAGGGAATAATGATATAGGCAAAAAGCACAAATACTATAAAAGATCTTTTCGCGGTATCAGAAAAATAGTACATGATTATTTTTAACATTTTGTTATAAATAAAGCAATTTAATTAAATAATGTAAATTGTTTGTAAGTGCAAAGAGTAAGGATTTCGGTAGTAGCATATCGGTGGAAAAATTTATTGCTTTCATGAAGTAAAAAACTGAGCATAGAAAACCAATTGACGTTGACTCCTTCTTGATTTTCGCTTGTACTCCACAGAATAAACAGGATGCTAAGTAGTGTGGACTTCTGTGAGTATGGATCAATCGCGACAAAGGTAATATCTTTGGAGAACAAAAATATGGGGCAATAAATCTTTGCCGAAGCGGCAAACTTTTGGTCCCGGTCACAAAAAATTGGTGGCGGCGCAGGGAATCGAACCCCGGACACTGCGGATATGAGCCGCATGCTCTAACCGTCTGAGCTACGCCGCCATGTAAATAGTAATCAGCTAAAGGTAATCAAAAACCGGAAAACAACGAACGCAAATGAATCAGTAATAATCTAAGCTAAATGTAAATTATAACAGAAAATAAAAACCTAATGAAAGAGCTCAAATCTTCGGGTCCGGATATTGATGAGAATCCCTATCGCGATCAGGTTGGACAAAAGCGCCGTGCCGCCGTAGCTCATGAAGGGCAGGGGGACGCCGACAACGGGCATAACCCCTAACGTCATGCCGACATTTACAACAAAATAGATGAAGAACATTAAGGTAACGCCGAGGGCAAGCAGCCGCCCGAAATCATCTTTTGCCTTGCGCGCAGTGTCGAGACCCCTTAGTATCAGGACAAGATAAAGGAAAAGCAGGATGGAGCTTCCGAAAAATCCCCACTCCTCGGCGAAAACGGCGAAAATAAAGTCCGTATGTTTTTCCGGCAAAAACCTGAAGGGGCCCTGAGTGCCCTGCAAATAACCCTTTCCAAAAAATTTGCCTGATCCGACCGTTATCTTTGATTGGTTCAAATGATAGCCGATCCCCGTATGGTCGGACCCGGGTTCCATGAATGCAATAAGCCTGCTCTTCTGGTAGTCCTTGAGTCCGCCCCAGAATATGTTCCCAAAGAAGGGGAGCGATATCAGGCCGATTGTAATGAATAATATGGCTATTTTTTTCCGGAGACCTTTGGCGATTATCAGGCAGATAAAAATGATCAGGATCATTACGGCGGTACCGAGATCGGGCTGTTTCACAAGAAGAACGAAGGGAAAGAAAGTGATGAAGAAAAAAACGCGCATAAATGAAACGGTGTCCAGAGACCCTTTTATCTGGCTAAGATACCGGGCGAGCATAACTATATAGAAAAGTTTAAAAAATTCGGACGGTTGAAATGATATAGGGCCGATGCTGAGCCATCTCTGCGCCCCCATTCCTATCCTGCCGGCAATAAAGACGGCTATCAGCAGGACAAAGCCGATAATATACATGACGAGAGAATATCTGCTCAGCCAGATGTAATCAAAGCTTACAATAAAAAAAAGAACTGAAAGACCGAGTATCAGCCAGGTTACCTGTTTCAGATAAAAAGCCGGGTGATCTTCAATCCCGATGGGCCGGGTGGCGCTGTAAATGGTCATAATGCCGATTAAAGATATCAATACGGTAACGCCAAGCATTAGCCAGTCAAAGTTATGTATGAGACGGCGGTCTATGTTGAACATAAAATGAAAGGGTCTAAGGCGGACATTTGGCGCAGACGGAGGTGAAGAGCGAGGTTGAGAGATACCGGTCTCCCCTGTCGGGCAGCAGGACAATAATAACGCCTTCTTTTAATTCGCTGGATTTTCTGAGGGCTATGTGCATCGCGGCGCCGCTGGACATTCCCACAAAAAGACCTTCTTTTGTTGCCAGCATCCTTGTAGTATCGAATGCCTCTTCATCGTTCACATAATAATGTTCGTCGATCATGCCCGGATCAAATATTTTCGGTTTTATGGATTCCGTCATATTTTTCAGGCCCTGTATCCTGTGATTTAAAACCGGTTCAACGCCTACTATTCTTATGTCTTTATTGAATTCTTTCAGCCTTCTGCCTACGCCCATAAGCGTTCCGGTTGTGCCCATGCCTGCAACAAAATGGGTGACACGCCCCTGTGTCTGATCTATAATCTCTTTGCCCGTGGTCTCATAATGGGCCAGGATGTTCGCTTCATTATCGAACTGGTTCGGCATGAAATACCTGTCCGGGTCTTCGGACAGAATTTTATGGGCCAACCTTATTGCGCCATCCGTTCCTTCATTAGACGGCGTCAGAATAAGTTCCGCGCCGAACGCCTCAAGGATCCTTCTCCTTTCAATGCTGACGCAGGCAGGCATCGTGAGTTTTAATCTGTATCGCTTCGCGGTCGCAACCATGGCAAGCCCTATCCCGGTATTCCCGGAAGTAGCTTCAAGGATGATCTTGTCTTTTGTCAGGCGGCCTTCTTTTTCGGCAGCTTCAACCATGTACAGGGCAATCCGGTCTTTTACCGAACCCCCGGGGTTATTGCCCTCGAGTTTTGCAAAAAGCTTTACACTCGGATTTGGATTCAAATCTATGCTTGCGATCGGTGTGTTTCCAATGCATTGCAGTATTCCCATAGTTAATTATACCGGATAGCCGTATTTAATGGCCAACTTACTAATGAGTTCATAAGTAAGGACACCTTTAAACACCCTCCCCTTTATCCCCTCCCCTCAAGGGAGGGGCAATTCTTAAGTCCCCTCTCCCTTGAGGGGAGAGGGCAAGGGTGAGGGTGTGTGGCTTTACTTATGAACTCCTTTAGTAAATTGTATTTTTCAGGCTAATCATTGGAGACGGGAGGCGCCTCAGTTGTGCTTTGATCGGGTTTGTCGGATTTTATTTTTGGCGGCGCCTGGATCAATTTCATATAACTCTCGATAGCCGTTTTTGCAATCGGCGCTGCGGCGCTGCCGCCATGTCCGCCATGTTCTAACAGCACTGCCATCGCTATTTCAGGCTTTTCGACAGGCGCAAATGCGACAAACCACGCATGGTCCTGATACTTCTCCGCCAAAGGGCGGTAACCGCTTTTTATGGCAATAACCTGCGCCGTTCCCGTTTTCCCGGCGACGGTCGTAAGATAAGATTTTGCAAGCCATCCCGTTCCTGACGGTTCGTTCACGACGCCCCAAAGGCCGCTTTTTACTAATGCAAAGGTTTCGGGTTTCATCTTTGCTTTCCCGGCAATGACCGGTTGGGCGTCTTTAATCAGCAGCGGTTTGTACAGTGTGCCGCCGTTGGCGAAGGTGCTTGTCATGAGCGCTAATTGCAGCGGAGTTACGGCTACATATCCCTGTCCTATTGCAGCGTTAAGGGTTTCACCAAGATACCACGGCTGTTTCTTATTTTCCATGTTCCATTTCGTATTGGGAATGAGTCCCTGCCGCTCTCTTCCGAGTTCGAGACCCGTTTTTTCACCCAGACCAAAGCTTGTAGCATATGCGTAGATTTTATCTATGCCGAGGTGTTTCCCTGCTTCATAAAAATAGACGTCGCAGGATTCCACGATAGCCCTGTGCAACGAAACCGGTCCGTGGCCGGTCTTTTTCCAGCAGCCGAAACGCCGGGAGCCGTAATTGATCTCACCCTTGCATTCCACTTTGGCGTCCGGCGCAATGACGCCTTCTTCGAGTCCCGCAACCGCGGTAATGATCTTAAAGGTTGAACCGGGCGGATACTGACTCTGAATGGACCTGTTCAGGAGCGGATTCCTTTTATCTTTCGCAATGGAAAGCCATTTTTCGGAACTGATACCTTTTGTAAAAAGGTTTGGATCAAAAGAGGGTTTGCTGATCATCCCTAATATTTCTCCGGTGTCAGGCTTTATTGCTACTAATGAACCTGTCTTATCTCCGAAGGCCCTCTCCGCTTCTCTTTGAAAATTTATATCTATGCTCAGCTTGATGTCCCGCCCTTTTACCGGCGGTTTTTCCTGCAGGAGCCTCAGTTCTCTGCCGAGGGCATTTACTTCGATAATCCGTTTCCCGGGCGTTCCTCTAAGAGAATTATCAAAAAATTTCTCTACACCCCACTGGCCGATAAACGTATCCGGAGGTACGTCTTTATAATCAGGGTCTTTCACCTGTGAAGGGGTAAGCTTGCCGAGATAACCGATAACATGTGAGCCGACGTCGCCATGAATGTATTCCCGGCTTATCTCTACTTCGATAATGAGCCCTGGCAGATCGGAGCGCCTTGCCTCCAGAAAGGCTATTTCATTGTTTGTAAGGCCCTGTTTCAGTCTTACGGGTATGAAGGGACTCAGTTCCGGTTTATTCAGTTTGTCGAGTATCTCTTCTTCAGGGACATTAAGCACCTTTGAAAGGATATGTATATTGCTTTTATCAAATTCATCGGGGATTATGGCTGCAAAAAAATAAGGGAGGTTCTTCACAAGGGGAATGCCGTTTCTGTCGAAGATGATGCCCCTTGGAGCAGGGATTGTGACGATCCTGAGCATATTAGCCTCTGATAACCGTCTGTATTCATTCCCCTGCAGTATCTGCAATTGCCAGAGTCTCAGGGCAAGGAAGATAAAGACGACGGCAATAATATAACTTATGATGACGATTTTTTCGGTTTCGTTCTTTATATTCATTCCCATCCCTGCTTTTTCTTCGGCTTCAGAAAAACCCCAAAGGGCGCATTAAACAGAGATTGAGCTGCAATTATCAATAAAGCCGTTCCGGCGCCTGCAGGCATCCGGTCAAAAATACTCCGCAGAAAGAAGACAAATAAACTGTCTGCAAAGGTAAACAGTGAAATGCTTATCATCCCCAGAAACGGATTCCACACAAAGAACCTCATGTATAGAAAGGAAGACAGATAGCCGACAAGCCCTTTGCTCAGAAGGTTCGGACCGAGGAATCCGCCGGAAAGGCTGTCCTCAAAAATGCCGATTATGGCGCCAATGGCCATCCCTTTGATATCACCGTACTTAATGCCGGCATAAAAAGCCAGGAGAACGGTGAGATTGGGAGTTATATCAAACAAAGAAAGACTCCCCTGGATGATAAGCGCCAGAAAAAAAACCGCTGCCCACAAAAAGTAAATCATTCTTTATGGATTATGGCGACAATCTCGATTTTTGAGGTATCTACATATGGAAGCGCTTCAATATCCTGAAAGAAACCGATGTCTTTTTTATTGACCTTTGAAACATAACCTACGGGAATTCCATGGGGGAAAAGCATGTCAAGTCCTGATGTTATGATAATATCATCTTTTTTGACTTCTTCTTCGTAGGGGATATATTTTAACTGGCATTTCCTGAAGCCCGTGCCGGACACTACTCCTTCGGTCCGGTTTTCCTGCAGCCTGACTGCTACGGAAAAATTTATATCGCCGACAAGAAGGAGATATGAATATGAATCCGAGACGCCGGCAATCTTTCCTGCCAGACCTTTCTCGGTTACGGCGATCATATCTTTGGCAATGCCGGCTGATGAGCCTTTATCAAGGATCAGGGTATTTGACCATTGGTCGGTGCTTCTTCCGATTACCCGTGCGGTGGCGATATATTTGTGTTCTTTTTCTTTCAGGGCAAGGATTTCTCTCAGTCTTTTATTTTCGAGGAATATCTCACGGCAGGCCTGCTGTTCCTGTAGCATTTTACCCATTTCCGCTTTTAGTCTGATATTTTCTTCTTCCCTGAGCAGCATCCTGTGGAAAGGAGCATTTATGGAATCCTTCAGGGAAGTTTTGGCCTCATGAAACCGGTTCAGCGCGGGGCTGAGAAACTGAAACGGCAACAGGCGCTGTCTGTTGCTCTGGTAAGTCATCAAACTTAAGGTTAAGATAATGAACAGTAAAAGCAGAAGCCACTTCTTAGGCATTATACATTAATCGCCACTCTTCTCAGCAGGTCAAGCTCATCAAGCATCTTGCCGACGCCGCGCACTACTGCGGTAAGCGGGTCTTCTGCAACAAAAACAGGCAGCCCGGTTTCTTCTCTTATCAACAGGTCGAGACCCCTGAGGAGGGCGCCTCCGCCGGCTAATATTATTCCCTTGTCGACAATATCGGACGCCAGTTCGGGCGGCGTATTTTCAAGGATGACCTTTATGGTTTCAAGTATTACATTGACAGGCTCGGCAAGCGCCTCTCTGATCTCGTCTTCATTGATGGTGAGGGTTTTGGGAATGCCTGAAATCAGGTCTCGTCCCTTTATTTCCATAGTGCGTTTGTCGCTTCCTTCGGTCCGATAGGCGGAGCCTGTGTGTATCTTTATCTGCTCGGCGGTCATGTCTCCGATCATGAGATTATATCTGCGTTTGATAAAGGCCATTATGGCCTCATCCATCTTATCTCCGCCGACCCTGACAGCCCTGCTGTAAACAACGCCGTCAAGAGAGATGACGGCAACATCCGTGGTGCCGCCGCCTATATCCACAATCATATTCCCTGAGGGCTCGCCGACGGGCAGTCCGACGCCAATGGCTGCGGCCATCGGTTCGCCGATAAGATAAACTTCGCGCGCCCCTGAGACCTGGGCGGCGTCCTTTACCGCACGCTGTTCAACCTGAGTGATACCTGAGGGAACTCCGATAATAACCCTTGGAGAAACAAAACTTCTCCTGTTGTGTACCTTTGTAATAAAATATTTCAGCATCTCACCGGTTGCGTCAAAGTCGGCTATAACGCCGTCTTTCATAGGTCTTATAGCGGTAATATTGGCGGGCGTTTTACCGAGCATCCTCTTTGCCTCGGTCCCGACGGCTACGGGCTTTTTGTCGTCTTTTCTGATGACGACGACCGAGGGCTCGTTGCATACTATGCCTTTCCCCTTTACAAAGACAAGGGTGTTTGCAGTTCCGAGATCTATGGCAAGATCATTTGAAAACATTCCGAGAATTTTATGGAAAAACATCATGCCTCCTGTTTCAACTGAGGGTTCTCTATCACTATGGTTCTTGCGAATTCATCTCCGAGGCGCATCCGGTTCTTGCTGCCCAGCAAGATGATAAATTCAAAAGCAGAAACAATAGCTACGAATATCCATCCCAGCCAGAGTATTTTATAAAAAAGGAAACCGATACCGAAAAGGCCGTTCCTCAGTATCGAATCTCTAAAAGAACATGGTTTAAATGAGTCTGCCGAAACAACTCTGAGCCCTATAAGTTTTTTCCCCAAACTTCCGCCGTCGAACAGGCCGTCACCTATTAATAGATAAGTAAGTGCGGCATAGAATCCGGCCTTTGGAACAAGTTCCACTGCAACTGCTATTATTATGAAGTCGAGGATTTTGGCAATAGTTCTGAGAAGCAACCCTGCCGTTTTTGTTTCCTCAGACATTTAGAAATCTTAACAAACTACACCTCAATATTGCAAGAGTAAGACGATTGAAACGGTTTGCTTGGTTCGCAAAGTTCACCCGGTTTACCATGTTTACTCAGTTTACCCTGTTGTAAGGTTTTATTGTATTTGCATAGTTTATTATGGTATAAAATCAACCGTGCAAACAGAGCAAGCAAGGTGAACAGATTAGGCCGAGTAAACCGGGTGAACAGGGTAAACTGACTTATGGATATAGTGCTTGCAACAAAAAACAAGAATAAAGCTGAAGAATTGAAGAGGATTACCGAAGGTATGCCTGTGTCCATCTTTACACTTGATGATTTTCCCGGATGTCCGGAAACGGAGGAAGACGGAGCTACCTTTGAAGCAAACGCTATAAAGAAGGCGCTGGCTGCAGCCCGATATACTGGCAGGCCTGCATTGGCCGATGATTCAGGTCTTGAGGTTTATGCGCTCGGGGGGGCGCCCGGTATTTACTCGGCGCGATATGCCGGCGCAGGGGCAAACGACAGACAAAATACCGGGAAACTGCTCTCCGAGATGCGGTCATTAGTACAAGATAAGAGGGGCGCCCGGTTCGTGTGCTGTATTGCATTGGCGTTCCCGGACGGCAATACATATACATTCTATGGCTATGCAGAAGGCAGTATTGGAACGGAGCAGCGCGGAGTTCGGGGCTTCGGTTATGATCCGGTGTTCTATCCCGAGGGCTGTAACAGGACTTTTGCCGAGATGGATGAGAAGGAAAAAGACGCCCTAAGCCATAGGGGAAAGGCATTGCAAGCCTTTTCTCGATATCTTAACATGTTGATTAATATATGATTTGCTAATTCAAAGTTTAGTGATAAGTAATTTTTATCCGTTTATGAGAAATATGAATTTGACTTAAAACATCTCGGATAATATAGTTATATGTCTCATTTTTGTTTTTATATTAAGCTCTGCCACACAATTATTATTTTTTTTAATAAGCAAATTTATTTAATTTAGGGTGATTTTGTTATTTTAGCCGTCTTGTTTCAAAAAGCAACAGGCGAATTTTTATAAATTTGTCATTAAAAAATTAATATGGAGGTTGAACTATGAGAATAGTATTGCTTGGCGCACCGGGTGCGGGTAAAGGAACTCAGGCAAAAAAACTTATCGAGAAATATGGAATGCCGCAGATTTCAACAGGAGACCTTTTGAGGGCGGCTGTCGGCGCCGGCACTCCATTAGGTAAAGAAGCGAAGTCTTACATGGATAAAGGCGAGCTTGTTCCGGACAGTGTAGTTTTGGGTATGGTCGAAGAAAGACTGAAACAGGATGATTGCAAAAAAGGTTATATACTCGATGGATTTCCGAGAAATACCGCGCAGGCGGAAGCCTTGGACAAGATGCTTGACGCCCTCGGCATGTCCTTAAGCGCGGCATTAAGCGTGGATGTGCCTTTTGAAGACCTTATGAAAAGACTCACGGGCAGAAGAACATGCAAGGCCTGCGGCCAGATGTACAATATTTATTTTAAAGCGCCTGCGAAAGAAGGAACCTGTGACAAATGCAGCGGAGAGTTATTCCAGAGGGATGATGATAAAGAGGCCACCATCAAGAAGAGGCTGGAAGTATACAATGCCCAGACGGCTCCTCTCATCGACTATTACGGCAAGAAAGGTATTGTTAAATCGGTGACCGGCACCGGCAATATTGACGATATATTCAAAACAGTTTGCGAGAAATTAGGTCTTAAATAAGAAATTCAAGCTTGGACTTGAAAATATAAATTAAGGAGGAAATAGTATGGCTTTAGTAAATCCACATGGGAAAGAGAAGAAACTAAAACCCCTTTTGCTGACAGGGGCGGAACTGGAAGCGGAGAAGAAAAAAGCGGCATCACTGAAACAGATCAAGATAACATCCCGCGAGGCGGGTGATCTCATCATGCTGGGCCTCGGCGGCTTCACACCGCTCACCGGCTTTATGACCCAGGCTGACTGGAAAGGGGTATGCGCTGACTTCAAGATGGCTGACGGTACATTCTGGCCGATACCTGTTACTTTGTCTGCGTCCAAAGCTGACGCCGACGGCATTAAGGTCGGTGACGAAATTGCGCTCTTCTCCGATGAGTTCGAAAAGATTATGGCCACGATGAAAGTGACCGAGAAATACAACATCGACAAGGCTTTTGAATGCAAGCACATCTTCACGACGGCAGATATGGAGCATCCCGGTGTCAAAATGGTAATGGAGCAGCAAGACGTTAACCTCGCCGGCCCTGTTAAGGTAATGAGCCAGGGAGGGTTCCCTGCACAGTACCCGGGTATGTTCCTGACACCCGCTGAGACCAGGAAGATGTTCGAAGAGAAAGGATGGAACGTAGTCGCCGCCCTCCAGCTCAGGAACCCGATGCACCGTTCCCACGAGTATCTCGCAAAGATAGCCATCGAGATCTGCGACGGCGTACTCATCCACCAGCTCCTTGGAAAACTGAAACCGGGTGACATCCCTGCGGAAGTAAGGGTAAAGGCAATCGACAAACTCGTTGAAAAATACTTCGTTAAGAACACCTGCATCCAAGCCGGCTATCCCCTCGACATGCGGTATGCCGGCCCCCGTGAGGCGCTCCTCCATGCGACCTTTAGGCAGAACTACGGCTGCTACTATATGATTATCGGCCGTGACCACGCAGGCGTCGGCGAGTACTATGGTCCTTTTGATGCCCAGAAGATATTTGACCAGATCCCTGCCGGGTCACTTGAGATCAAGCCGCTGAAGATCGACTGGACCTTCTTCTGCACGAAGTGCGACGGCATGGCCTCGATGAAGACCTGCCCGCACGGCAAAGACGAAAGGGTTATGCTCAGCGGCACAAAACTGAGGAAGATGCTCTCCGAAGGTGAGGAAGTATCCTCGCAGTTCAGCCGTCCTGAAGTAGCTGAAATCCTGAAAGAGTACTATCAGGGACTTACTGAGAAGGTTGAGATTAAAATGCACAAATACACGGGTAGCTGAAGGCGAAAAGAAATAAATTATTCTGAAATAAACGGATAAGTATTCAAAAAGGGTGTATAAATTATAGATTTACGGTTAGCAGGCAGTCTTGTTGGGAAACCTCAACGCTGCCTGCTTAACCAAGTTAAATAAGGAAAGGAGGTGGGAAGAGTCATAACGTTTCTTTTTAACTCTTTTTATTTCAATTTAAACCAATATTAAAGGAGGTGTTTTTAAATGCCAAGTTTTGTAATTACTGAAAAGTGTGACGGCTGCAAGGCCGGGGACAAGACTGCATGTCAGTACATCTGTCCTCACGATCTCATGATCCTCGACAGAGAGACAATGAAAGCTTACAATCAGGAGCCTGAGCAGTGCTGGGAATGCTTTAACTGTGTAAAGATCTGCCCCCAGCAGGCGGTCGAGGTAAGAGGCTATTCAGACTTTGTTCCACTCGGATCACAGACTATTCCTTTGAGAGGTTCCGATAATATCATGTGGACTATCAAGTTCAGAAGCGGTCTGATCAAGAGGTTCAAATTCCCGATCAGGACCACAGTGGAAGGTGCCGTTGATCCTTATGCAGGCAAGCCAGAGCCTGATTTCGCATCGGTTAAGAAGCCCGGCTTATTTACAAAGCCAGCAAGAACTGAATAATTAAGGAGGTGAATATATAAATGGAAAAAGAAACTTGTACATTTTCATATTGTAAGAAGCCGGAAGTAACTGAAGTCGATTGCGATCTTCTGATCATGGGCGGCGGTATGGCTGGTTGCGGTGCAGCTTTTGAGGCATGCCGTTGGGCAAACGCAAAGGGCCTGAAGGTCGTTATGGTAGATAAGGCTGCAACAGATAGAAGCGGTGCAGTCGCAATGGGTCTGTCCGCTATTAACACATACGTTGGCGAAAATAAAGTCGCTGATTACGTGAAATACGTAAGGAACGACCTCATGGGCATCATCAGGGAAGACCTCGTATTCGACCTCGGAAGACACGTCGACGATTCAATCGAACTCTTCGAAGAGTGGGGACTCCCCATCTGGAAAAAAGGCGATGACGGTTTCTCAATGGACGGTCATCAGGCAATTGCAGCCGGTAAAAAATCTCTGAAGGACGGCGGCACACCGGTAAGGACAGGTAAATGGCAGATCATGATTAACGGTGAGTCCTACAAGGTTATCGTTGCAGAGGCTGCAAAAAAGGCCCTTGAGACCAACAGGACTGCAACCGGAATGGCTCAGAACCATTATGAAAGAGTATTCATAGTGAAGGCTGTCATGGATACAAACGGGAAAAACGTAGCTGCAGCCATCGGATTCAGCACCAGAGAAAATAAGATTTATTCCTTCAAAGCAAAGGCAATGCTCTGTGCAACTGCCGGAGCAGTTAATTGCTTCAGACCGAGGTCGGTCGGTGAAGGTATGGGCAGGACCTGGTACCCGGTGTTTTGCGCCGGTTCAGGCTATGCATTCGGCATGCAGGCAGGAGCCGAGCTGACCCTTATGGAGAACAGGTTCGTACCTGCAAGATTTAAGGACGGTTATGGACCGGTCGGCGCATGGTTCCTCTTCTTCAAGGCAAAGGCAACTGACAGCTATGGTGAGGACTATTGCACCAATAAAGAGTACTTCGATGATGCAGTCGCAAGATACGGCGACTATGCAAAGAATATGGGTACCGCCATCAGAAACCACCTGATGATGAGGGCTATGAGGGACGGTAAAGGCCCGATCCTTATGCAGACCCCTGCAGCGCTGGAAATAATCTCCAAGAACATGAAAGAGAAGCTCGGTGAAAAAGAAGGCGCCAAGCAGGTCAAGCACCTTGAGGCAGAGGCATGGGAAGACTTCCTCGATATGGCTATTGGACAGGCATCCCTCTGGGCAGCAAGAAATATTGAGCCGGATAAGGTACCTTCCGAGATCATGCCGACAGAGCCGTATCTCTTGGGTTCACACGCCGGTTGCGCAGGGTTCTGGGTGAGCGGCCCTGGCGATCTTCCGGGCACACCGGAACACTACACCTGGGGATATAACAGAATGACAACCGTACCCGGTCTCTTCATGGCTGGTGACGTTGTCGGTGCATCAGGCCATAAATTCTCATCCGGTTCCCATGCTGAAGGAAGAATGGCAGCCAAGGCTGCAATCGCATACATCCTCGACAATGCAGGCTACAAGCCGACACCAAAATTGTCCCTTGACGAGATTGCGGCCGAGCTCTATCTGCCGTTCGAGATCTATGAGAAATATAAAGTCTACACAACCGATCCCGTGATTAACCCTAATTACATTGGACCAAAAGCACTCCAGGCGAGGCTGATGAAAATCGCTGATGAGTACTTTGGCGGTTGCGCGACATGGTATATGACCTCAAAGACCATGCTTGACGAAGGTCTCAGACAGCTTGACATGCTCAAGGAAGACGCCAACAAAATGGCGGCAAAAGACCTTCACGAGCTCCTCAGATGCTTTGAGAATTATCACAGAATCCTCTCTGTTGAGGCTCATGCAAGACACATCCTCTTCAGGGAAGAGTCCAGATATCCCGGCTACTACTACAGAGGCGACTTCAACAAGATTGATGACGCCAACTGGAAATGCTTCACAAACTCCAAGTACAATGTAGAGGCAAATACCTGGGAGTTCAAGAAAGTACCGTACGTTCAGATGTATCCATAGTTGATACCGGCTGGGGAGGGCTTTGCCCTCCCCATTTTTTTGAATGTCAATAAAGATTTTTATTGACAGGTATGCTATAATACTCCGCGTTTATAAGTAAGTTAAAAAAAGACGGTTATATTGATAAGTATAACCCGCTCTTTATGGCTTACTGCCTTGAAGGAGGTAAATATGGCAGAAAATAAGAAAGTTCTTGTAGTTGGAGGCGGTATGAGCGGGCTTACTGCCGCGATCGAAGCGGCGGAGGCGGGACTGGAAGCTTGTATCGTAGAAAAAAAACCGTATCTTGGCGGCAGGGTATCACAGATCAATAAATACTTCTGGAAACTCTGTCCCCCGAACTGCGGCCTTGAGATACAGTTCAAGCGAATTAAGAACAGCCCGAACGTTACGCTCTATACCCTTGCAGAAGTGGAAGACATCAAGGGTGAGGAAGGCAACTTCGATGTGACTGTCAAGCTCAATCCGAGATATGTGAATGACAAGTGCGTGGGATGCGATGCCTGTGCGCAGGCCTGCCCGTCCTACCGTGTCAATGATTTCAATTTCGGGATGAACAAGACAAAGGCCGCGTACCTTCCGCATTCTCAGGCGTTTCCTTTTCAGTATGTCATTGATGCAAATGCCTGTCCTAAAGATTGCATGAAGCCATGCCTTGAAGCATGCAAATATAATGCAATCGATCTCGCTATGAAACCCGAGACTGTAAACCTGAAGGTTGGAGCTGTTGTTCTCGCCACGGGCTGGAACCCTTATGATACAAGCAAACTTGATATCCTGGGCGCCGGTAAAATTCAGAATGTTATAACAAATATGATGATGGAAAGGCTTGCTTCACCGGATGGTCCGACCGAGGGCAAGATTGTTCGTCCCTCGGACGGGAAAGAGGTCAAGAACATTGCCTTTGTCCAATGTGCCGGATCGAGAGATGAGAATCACCTTTCTTACTGTTCATCCGTATGCTGCCTTGCAACATTGAAACATGCCATGTACATAAGAGAACAATATCCCGATGCGAAGATTCAGATTTTTTATATAGACATCAGAACTCCGGGACTCTATGAAAACAGGTTCTACTGGAAGATTAAGGACGATCCGAATGTCGTCTTTACCAAGGGAAAAGTGGCAGGCATAACCGAAGAATCCGGTTCCAATGATGCAGTAGTTGAAGTTGAAGATACCCTCGGCGGATCAAAATTCAAGAAAAAATTCGATATGGTAGTCCTGGCAACAGGTATGGATCTGACCACAAGGGACTCAAAGGTTGGAACAACTATATCATATACTCCTGACGGGCTTGTTGATGACTCGGCGCTTAAGAAAGGGATATACGCAGTGGGAACATTAAGAAGCCCTGCTGATGTTGCAAGATCAGTTCAGGATGCAACCGGCGTTGTAATCAAGTGCATCCAGAGCGTGAATAGGAGGTAGAGATGGATAAAAAGTATGGCGTATATATATGTAAGGGATGTGGAATTGGAGACTCTATTGATATAGAGAAACTTGTAAAATCTTCAAAGTCAGGACCGAACAAACAAGAGAACATAAAGACCCACGATATCCTCTGCAGCCCTGAAGGACTTCAACTGATCAAGGGCGATATTAAGAAGGACGGTGTTAATACCATAATAATTGCAGCATGCTCCCCTCGTGTGAAATTTGAAGAGTTTGACTTCCCCGGTTCTTTAGTGGAAAGGGTAAATATCCGCGAGTTTGTCGCATGGACGCATCCTCCCAAGACCGATGACACTCAGAGTCTGGCTGAAGACTACGTTTTAATGGGCATAATAAAGGTCCAGAAAGCTGATCTGCCTGCCCCTGCCATTCTTGAAAATTTGAGCAGTAATATTTTAGTGGTCGGCGGTGGTATTACCGGTATGACTGCGGCCCTTGAATCAGCCAAGGCCGGATATAAAGTTGTTCTGGTTGAGAAGGAACCACAGCTTGGCGGTTTCGCAAATAAGTTGTACAAGAAGATACCGACGAGAAATTACACGGACCCGGTGATTGTTGATACAGAGATAGACAAGGTCATTAAAGAAGTGGAAAGCCACCCCGGTATTACAGTATATAAATCTGCAAAGATCGAGAAGACGGCAGGCCAGCCCGGCTTGTTCGACGTCACGATAGCTTCAGGCGCCGGCCCTGTCACCGAAAAGATCGGGGCGATTGTGCTGGCTACCGGCTGGGTGCCGTATGATGCGACAAAACTCGGTCATCTCGGCTACGGAAAGTTTAAGGATGTAGTGACGAATATCGAGTTTGAACAGATTGCTAAGAGCGGATCCATTACAAGGCCCTCTGACGGCAAAGAAGCTAAAAAAGTTGCTTTTATTCAGTGTGCAGGACAGAGGGACCCCAACCATCTTCCTTATTGCTCGGCTATGTGCTGTGCTACTTCATTGAAGCAGGCGCGGTATGTAAGAGAAAAGTCCGATGCACTGGCCATGATACTTTATAAAGATATAAGAACACCCGGCAGACTTGAGGCATTCTATAAGGAAGCCCAGAATGACCCCGGGATCATGCTGACAAAGGGAGAAGTAACCGGAGTTGCAGATGCCGGCAACGGGAATCTCTTTGTAATGATGGAAAACACCCTGTTAGGCCAAAAGGTGAAGGTTGAGGCTGATCTTGTTGTTCTCGCAACAGGAATGGTCCCGACTACCAGGGCGCCTCAGGAATATCTCGATGGGATCACGCTGGCAGCTGCAAACGGCGATGAAGCCAAGAAAGCTTATATTGATTCTACTCCAAAGCCGGAATTTATCCTGAACCTCGCATACAGACAGGGACCTGAACTACCGTCCCTTGAAGGGGCCCTCGGGTTTGCAGATTCGAACTTTATCTGTTTCCAGTATGAAACAAGAAGAACAGGTATATATGCTGCAGGTCCTGTCAGGCAGCCGATGAATATGTCGGACGCACAGGAAGACGCAGCAGGAGCCGCATTTAAGGCTATACAATGTATAGATCATGTTGCGAAAGGTGTGGCAGTCCATCCAAGGGCATGGGATTTGACATTCCCTGACCCTCAGCTGATCAGGTGTACCGCGTGTAAGAGATGTACTGAAGAATGCCCGTTTGGCGCCATTGAAGAAGATGCGAAAGGAATTCCTACATACAATTTAAACCGGTGCAGAAGGTGTGGAACCTGTATGGGGGCCTGCCCTGAGAGGATCGTTTCGTTTAAAGATTACAGCATCGATATGATAGGTTCAATGATCAAATCCATCGATGTGCCTGAAGAAGAGTTCAGGATTATCTGTCTTGTATGTGAAAACGATGCATATCCCGCCCTTGATACTTTGGCGATGCACAGGAAATCTATCGACCCAAGTGTCCGTTTTGTCCCGCTAAGATGCCTCGGCGGAATGCACCTTGTCTGGATTGCCGACGCCTTTTCAAAAGGCATTGACGGTTTTCTGCTTATCGGATGTAAGTTTGGTGAGAATTATCAATGTCACTTCGTCAAGGGGAGTGAACTCGCAAATACCAGGTTCAGCAAGGTCGGTGAAACTCTGAATAAATTACAGCTTGAGGCGGATCGTGTCAAGATGTTGCAGGTGGGAATAGATGAATATCACAAACTGCCCGATATGATTAATGAGTTTGCGGCAAGGGTTAAAGAAATAGGGCATAATCCGTTCAAGGAATTTTAGAATAGGATTTGGAGGATATACATGGAACAAAAAGTCGAAGCACCGGAAACTAAGATTGAAGACGCAACTGTTGAGGCGCCTGTCCCACCAAAGGACGACTCAACAGTCATATCTCCTGATCTGGAGTTTGTTAATTCAGTAATCAGGGGAGGCGGAGAGTCCTTAAAGAAATGCTATCAGTGCGCCACATGCTCTGTTGTCTGCAACCTCACACCAGCCGATAACCCTTTCCCGAGAAAAGAGATGATATACGCCCAGTGGGGATTAAAGGAAAAGCTCATCGCTAATCCTGACATATGGCTTTGCCATCAGTGCAGTGACTGCACAGCTTATTGTCCACGGGGGGCAAAACCGGGCGAAGTCCTGAATGCGATAAGAAAACTGTCCATCGAAAACTATTCCGTACCGAAGTTTATGGGAAAACTCGTAGGGAACCCCGGTGCGCTTGTCCTCCTGCTTGCCGTGCCCGTTGTTATCTTCCTGATTATCCTTGCAGGCTTGGGCCATCTGAATCTGGAAAGTATAAGGAATGAAGCAGGGAAAATCGCATATTCATCATTAATAAAGTCGTATTTCATCGATGGTGTATTTGTCCCGATCTTCATGTTTGCCGTTGTCTCTCTGGCTATAGGCGTCACCAGATATTGGAAAGACATGATAAAGGCGACCGGCGTTAAACCGAAAGTAAGCATCGTAAGCGCAATAACCGAAACTATCGGTGAGATACTGGCGCACAAGCGGTTTGAACAGTGCAATGTAGCCATAGACCGTAAACTGGCTCATATGCTGGTGTTTTTCAGCTTCATCGGACTTGCAATAACTACCGCATGGGCGGTCCTTTATTTATACGGATACGAGATAATGCATGCTTTGGGGAAAACGCCTTACCCATGGCTGCTCGGCCCGTCGCCATATCCTCTGACCGATCCCGTTAAGTGGCTTGGAAATGTCAGCGCGATAATGCTTTTGGTAGGTATTATGATGGTGATAAACAACAGGAAAAAGAACGAGGAAAAGGCTGGAAAAGGCGGATATTATGACTGGCTTTTTATCTATATAGTTTTTGCCGTAATGGCTACAGGTATCTTGTCTGAATTATCAAGACTGGCAAATATTGCAATACTCGCTTATTTAATATATTTTGCCCATCTTGTTGTTGTCTTCTTCCTGTTTGCATATGCCCCCTTCTCAAAGATGGCGCATATGATGTACAGGGCGACGGCAATGGTTTTCGCTAAAGCCACACAAAGGGATGTCGAGGTTAAATAGTATTATGAAGATAATCATAAATAGAAGGGAGGTGGAAGGTAAAAAACAATCTGTCTTATTTTTTCACTTTTCACTCATTTCAAAAGTTTAATAAGGAGGGATAGTATGAGTTCAACGATACTTTTTGCATTAGGTTGCGGAGTGTTAGGCGTTATATACGCTGTGATGACCGCAATGTGGGTGTCAAAGCAGGACGCAGGGAATGCGAAGATGCAGGAGATCTCAAATGCGGTCAAAGAGGGCGCAATGGCGTTCCTCGCACGCGAGTACAAAACGGTCGCTGTTGTTGCGGTAATTTTGACGGTGCTTCTGTCTTTCCTCGGGATCTGGACAGCAATAGGGTTTGTCATTGGCACGGTCGGTTCGGCGCTCGCCGGATACATCGGCATGATGGTATCGGTGCGGGCCAACGTGCGCACGGCTCAGGCAGCCCACAAGGGCATCCAGGCTGCACTCGGCCTTGCTTTTAAGGGCGGCTCGGTGACCGGCGTTATGGTCGTTGGTCTCGGAATTATAGGACTTGCCGGTTTTTATTTTATAGCAAAGTCGGCAGCCCCTGAGACGGCATTCCATGCACTGGTTGGTCTCGGATTCGGATGCTCACTCATGAGCGTGTTTGCTCGTATCGCAGGCGGTATTTATACAAAGGCTGCGGACGTAGGCGCTGACCTGGTCGGCAAGGTTGAGGCAGGAATTCCTGAAGATGATCCCAGAAATCCTGCAGTTATCGCAGACAACGTTGGAGACAACGTAGGTGACTGCGCAGGCATGGCAGCCGATCTTTATGAAACATACACGGTTACGCTCGTTGCAGCAATGCTTCTTGCAAAGACTGTTTTTGGAGCTGAGAGCCCATGGGTGGAATTCCCGATGCTCCTCGGCGGAATATCGATCATCGCTTCCATTATAGGAACATTTGCAGTAAGACTCGGCAAAAGCGGATATATCATGGGTGCCCTCTATAAGGGGCTGGCTGTTGCCGGCGGTCTTGCAGCAGTAGCATTTTATATCGTGACAGGTGAATTTCTGAAAGGCGTAGATGCGGCTTCAATGGCCTCTCACCCTTCATTTACACAGATGAACGTTTTCCTTATGGCGATTATCGGCCTTGCATTGACCGGAGTGATCGTGGTTATAACTGAGTACTTCACTGCTTCGCAGTATCCCCCGGTGAAACACATTGCACAAGCCAGTTTGACCGGTCACGGCACAAACGTTATCGCCGGCCTCGCGGTCAGCATGAAGTCAACTGCCGCGCCTGTTTTAGTTATCGTTGCCTCAATTCTCGGGGCTTATCATTTAGGCGGTGGATTTGCCGGTGATGCATCTGGCGGTCTTTTTGCTATTGCATTATCAGCGGTTTCGATGCTTTCGATGACAGGCATCGTGGTAGCCATTGACACCTACGGCCCGATCACGGACAACGCAGGCGGTATAGCAGAAATGGCAGGAATGCCTGAAGCTATCCGTAACATCACAGACCCATTGGATGCAGTCGGCAACACCACAAAGGCTGTTACCAAGGGTTATGCTATTGGTTCGGCAGCCCTCGCGGCTCTGGTCCTTTTTGCAGAGTATTCAAGGTCATTCAGCACACAGCTTTATTTTGATCTTTCGAACCCCATGGTTCTGGCCGGCCTTTTCATCGGCGGTCTGCTCCCTTATTATTACGGCTCGCTCCTGATGGAGGCCGTTGGTAAGGCTGCCGGCAGCATCGTTGAGGAAGTGCGCAGGCAGTTCCGTGAGATCCCCGGAATCATGGAAGGCACGGGAAAGCCGGAGTACGGCAAGTGTGTTGACATAGTGACCAAGGGCGCCATCCAGCAGATGATGGTCCCTGCGCTTATCCCGGTTGTTGTTCCTGTTGTTGTAGGTTTACTGCTTGGCAGAGAGGCACTCGGAGGCGTACTTATGGGAAGTATCCTTACCGGACTCTTCCAGGCTATTGCGATGACAAGCGGCGGCGGCGCATGGGACAACGCCAAGAAATCCTTTGAAGATGGCGTTACTGATTCCAAAGGTGTCGTTCATAAGAAGGGCAGTGACGGACATAAAGCCTCTGTCACAGGTGATACCGTCGGCGATCCTTATAAAGACACGGCAGGACCGGCAATCAACCCGATGATCAAGGTCATCAACATCGTTGCATTGCTGATCGTTCCACTTATATAAGCATCAAGCTACAAAATGAAAGGCCGACAGTAAAACTGTCGGCCTTTTTTTTCATATTGTAGTAAAATTTTCATATGATGAGATTATTCTTCATAACTCATCGGCCCCGCTTGATAGCGGGGAGGTTGCCTGTTAAAATTATTCGGAAAGGATTGAACTAATATGCCGTTACCAAGTATGAAAGACATTGAATCAGCGCAGCTTACCCTGAAATCTCCGTTGAAATTCAGATGCCATAAAGGGGTGAAGTGCTTTACTAAATGCTGCCGCAATATCAGTATTTTTTTAACCCCCTATGATATTGTGAGGATGAAGAAAAGGCTTAATATGACGTCGTCCGAATTCCTGGACAAGTACACTGCGATGGACTATGATCCGAAAACATCACATCCCTTTGCAATACTGAAGCTGCTGGACGATAAAGAAAAGAGTTGTCCTTTTGTTACACCTGAAGGCTGTACTATTTACACTGACCGCCCTGCAAACTGCCGCTACTACCCTGTCGGCCAGGGGACTGTGAGAAAAGACAGTGAAAAAGGGCCTGTGAACGAAGAGTTTTATTTTCTTATCAGGGAAACGCATTGTCTCGGATTTCATGAAGACGCCGAATGGACTATTGAATCATGGAAGGCAGACCAGGGCGTGGACGTGTATGATGAGATGAACAGGGAGTGGAAGGATGTGCAACTACGCAAACCTCACTTCGGTAAGCCGCTTGAACCTGAAAAACAATCCCAGGTTTTCATGGCCAGTTATGACATGGATTCGTTTAAGAAGTATGTATTTGAAAGTAAGTTTCTTGAGATCTTCGATATCCCTGCGGAAGAGATTGAGAAGGTGAAGAACGATGAGGTTTCATTGATGAAGCTCGGCTTCAAATACATCAAGTTTATCTTAATGCTCGAAGAGACGCTGAAATTGAAGAAAAAATAAAAATAAAAATTAGCAATTATCAATGCAAAATTATCATCTGATAAAACACATTGCTTGTGCTTGATGACTAAATGCCCTCATTTGATTTGCCCGAGTGCGGATAATGGGAGGCGTCGTTGCTTATGAACTCTTTAGTAACTTGATAATTGAACATTGATAATTTTAAATTGAACATTGTTTTTTTTGTGAGGAGGGTTTTATGTCGGATATAAAAAAGATGTACCGCACTATTATGGCTGACCATTTCCCCGGCGAGATGATTATCAAGTTCGGTGATCAGACCCTGATTTATAAAAAGAGGACATGGAAGATACCCGACGACAAGACCGGCGAGCTGATCGAAAAAGGGCTCCGCTATGGAGAGAATCCCGAGCAGGAGGCCGCCCTCTATGAGATGGTCAATGGAAACCTTCTGCTTGGAGGCTGTCAGTTCATTCAGCCGGGTAACGCATTGGTAAGCGGCATCACGGAAGAGGACATGATCCAGGCCGGCAAGCATCCCGGCAAGACAAATCTGACCGACCTTGACAACGGACTGAATATAATTAAATTTCTAATGGACAGGCCGGCCGCCGCCATACTGAAACACAATAATCCATGCGCCGCCGCCTATGGGAAGACATTGGTTGACGCCTATGACAGGGCGAATATGGCGGACCGCATTGCCGCCTTCGGCGGCTGCCTTGTCGTGAACAGGGCGATGGACAAAGATACGGCGGATATGGTGAGCAGCAATTATCTGGAGGTCGTTGCCGCGCCTGAATTTGAAGAAGGTACCATCAGCATACTCGCGAAGAGAAAGAACCTCAGGATAATAAGAGTAAGCAAAATAAATGAACTGGTAAAATACAGGAACACCCGTTTTGTGGATTTTAAATCACTAATCGACGGCGGCATTATAGTGCAACAGTCGCCGGTCAACAAAATAAAGACAAAGGAAGACTTCCTTCCTGCAAAGACAACCTATAAGGAAAAGGAATATGCTATTGAAAGACAACCGACGGATCGTGAATATGCGGATATGCTCTTCGGCTGGAATGTGGAGCAGGGCATCACGTCCAATTCAGTCATTTATGTGAAAGACGGTGCTACCGTGGGTATCGGCACCGGAGAGCAGGACAGGGTAGGAGTTGCCGAGATAGCGATATATAAGGCTTATACGAAATATGCCGACTCGCTCTGTTTCAAAAAACACGGCGTGCCTTATAAAACCTTTGAGCTTGACGTCAAAGACGGGAAAAGAGATAAAGCGGCGCTCCTTGAAATTGATGGGGAAACGAAAAGAGATAAAGGCGGACTTATAGGTTCGGTGATGGTATCCGACGCTTTCTTCCCTTTTAGAGACGGCGTAGACGTCGGTATCAAGGAAGGCATTTCCGGGATAGTCAACCCCGGAGGTTCGGAAAGGGACTTTGAATCAATTATTGCCTGCAATGAAGCTGAGCCGAAGGTCACCATGGTCTTTACGGGACAGAGGGCGTTTAAACACTAAGGATTTTTCAGTTGACCGGAAATGACACGGGTTCAGGTCCCAAACCTGGACCCTTTAAAATACTGCTGAAAAAACATTCCTGTCCCGACTGTCAATTCTGTCAGTTCTGCAGCGAGTCAAAATGCGCTATGTGCCGCTCCTCTTCAGCTTCCAAAAGCGGGAAAGGTAAAAAGAAGAAAGAACACAAACCCCTGTTTCTTAAATTCTGATTACCCCAAAATTACGGACAACCGAGGATAGAGTATTTTCGCTCATTCTCGGTCGTTCCTCCCTGCGAGGCTTTTGCCTCTTTATTTTTAAAAATTGTATCTGACTATCGGCAAAAAAAACCGCTCAAATACTCTATCCTCAGTTGCTTTTACCGATTTTATGAATAATCAGGGTTAATTGCATTTTTCGGGTTACTTTGATTTCTTCAATTCCGCAATGAGCTGAGATATTTTTTGTGCATCGGGTGCATTCGGAGCAACTCTTAGATATTCTTCAAATTCTCTAATAGCTTCCCGTTTGTTTTTTAAATCAAAAGCAAGCACGATGCCGAGGTTCCTGTGGGCATTCGGGTGGCCCGGGTTTGAGGCGATTGCCTTCCTGTATTCTTCGGCAGCCCTGTCCGTTTGTCCGGCAGACCTGTAGCATGTGCCCATATCAACCCTGACGTCGGTATTCTTCGGATCAATCTCAAGTGCCTTCTGATAGGCGTCGACGGCTTCAGGAAAACGACCGGTATCCATAAGGGAGTTCCCGAGTTCGACCAGGGCGTTCAGGTTTTTAGGGTCCTGCCGCACCGATTCCTGCAGTTGAAGTATCTTGTCCTGCATGGCCATTGTACCGGCAGGGAACGGCGTCTGAACTTTCGGTTCTTCTTTTTTCTGACAATTGGCAAATAAGAATACGGCTACCAAACAAACTAAAGCTAATCTGTTCATAATGACCTCGCTTAAAAGAAAAGTTTTTCTATTTTAACAGATTTGAGCGGGACAATTGAGTTTTTTGTGAATATATTGATCCGAAAATACGGTTTATCACAATGTGAAGTCAGGCACAGAGTCGGGAAAACTTTCCAATGCGCGGGTTTTATGCGGCCGCTTCAGCGGCCGGTATTTTCTTAAATGTTAGTTTCTCCGATTTATAATCAACCTCAACCGTGTCGCCTTCCCTGAAGGTCTTGTCGAGGATCTTCATTGCCAGTATATTCAGAATCTCTCTCTGCAAAGCCCTCTTCAGAGGCCTTGCTCCATAGATTGGATCAAAGCCGATGTCTGCAAAGTATTCTTTTGCGGCGTCCGTCAGCTTTATGTCCACATTCTTTTCCTTGATATATTTCTTCATTCTGTCCGCCTGTATCCCAACTATCTGTTTTAGCATTTCCTTGGTGAGCGGGTTGAATACGATGATCTCATCGACGCGGTTCAGGAATTCCGGCCTGAAAAATTCTTTCAAATCTTCCATTATCTTTTCCTTCAGTTCTTCATTTGAGCTGACCCAATAAGCGGCCGGCTTTTTTGCCCTTTCCTTCAGCATTTCCTGAATATGGACTCCCCCGATATTTGACGTCATAATGACCACGGCATTCCTGAAATCAACAGTCCGTCCATGGCTGTCGGTCAATCTTCCGTCATCAAGGAGTTGAAGCAGGAGGTTGAACACCTCGGGATGCGCTTTTTCAACTTCATCGAAAAGTATTACGGAATAGGGTTTCCGTCTGACGGCTTCAGTAAGCTGTCCGCCTTCCTCATAACCTACATATCCGGGAGGCGCTCCGATCAGCCTTGAAACGGTATGCCGCTCCTGATATTCGGACATGTCTATTCGGACCATGGCATTTTCGTCATCGAACAGGAACTCGGCCAGGGCGCGCGCAAGTTCCGTTTTCCCGACGCCTGTGGGACCCAGAAAGATGAACGAACCTATCGGCCTGTTCGGGTCCTGAATGCCGGCGCGTGCGCGTCTCACCGCGTTTGCTACGGCTTCAATCGCTTCATCCTGACCGACAACCCTTAGTCTGAGGCGCTCATCCATGTGTATCAGTTTCTGCACTTCTCCCTCAAGCATCCGGCTTACCGGGATGCCGGTCCATTTTGAAACAACTTCCGCTATGTCTTCTTCGTCAACCTCTTCCTTCAGCATCTTTTTTCTCTGCTGGGCCGCAAGCAGTTTATTGTTTTCGGTTTCCAGTGCCCTCTGCAGTTCCAGCAATTTCCCATACCTTAGTTCAGACGCTTTTGTAAGGTCTCCCTCACGCTCCGCCCTTTCCGATTCGATCTTTGTCTTTTCTATCTGCTCCTTGCAGTCTCTTATTTTTGAAATGATCTCTTTTTCACTCAGCCACTGCGCCCTTAATTCATCCCGTTTTGTCCGGAGTTCGGACATCTCCGCGGCAATTTTGCCAAGCTTTTCCTTTGATTCCTTCGCCTCCTCCCTCATCATGGCCTGTTTTTCTATTTCAAGCTGACGCAGCTTTCTTTCGATTTCATCAAGCTCCACCGGCATGCTGTCGATCTCCATTCTCAGTTTTGAGGCGGACTCGTCCATCAGGTCTATCGCCTTATCAGGCAGGAACCTGTCGGTTATATACCGGTGAGAAAGAACTGCAGCGGAAATAAGTGCGGCGTCTTTTATCCTAACGCCGTGATGCACCTCATAGCGTTCTTTAAGCCCTCTCAGGATGGAGATAGTATTTTCAATATCCGGCTCCTTGATAAGCACGGGCTGGAATCTTCTTTCAAAGGCAGGGTCTTTTTCAATGTGTTTCCGGTATTCATCAATGGTTGTTGCGCCGACACACCTCAGGTCTCCCCTTGCAAGGGCCGGTTTCAGCATGTTAGATGCGTCAATGGCGCCCTCTGCCGCGCCGGCGCCGACAAGGGTATGCAGTTCATCTATGAAAACGATGACTTTTCCTTCCGACTGCTCTATGTCCTTCAGGACGGCCTTTAACCGTTCTTCAAACTCGCCCCGGAATTTTGAGCCCGCAACCATAGAGCCTATGTCGAGGGCCACCACTTTTTTGCCTTTTAATGTCTCAGGCACATCGCCTGCAACAATCCTCTGCGCGAGACCTTCGGCTATAGCTGTCTTACCGACGCCCGGCTCGCCGATGAGCACGGGGTTGTTCTTAGTCCTTCTGGAAAGGACCTGGATAATCCTTCTTATCTCATCATCCCGCCCGATGACCGGATCGAGTTTGCCTTTCTTTGCAAGTTCGGTAAGGTCGCGGCTGAACTTCTTCAACGCCTGATATTTTTCCTCCGGGTTTTGGTCCGTGACGCTCTGGGCGCCGCGAATTTCTCTCATGGAGGAAAGTACCTTGTCTGATGCAGCGCCGTACCTGTTTAATAAATCGGAACACGGGCCCCCTATGTTTACAAGCGCCATGAGCAGATGTTCGACGCTGACGAATTCGTCTTTCAAATGCTGAGCGTTCTGTTCGGCTGTTTCAAAAACCTGTTTCAGTCTCGGTGAAACATAAATCTGGCCCAAAGGCGTCGCGCCGATGACCTTGGGGAATTTATCGATTGCAGTTTCGACGTCTTTTCTGAGAGACAGTGTGTTGACCCCTATTCTCTTAAGAACCTGTAAGGCAATACCCTCGTCATCTGCAAGCAGCGCCCATAGCAGATGTTCCGCGTCAAGCTGCTGATTGCCCTTTTTTTCTGCGAGCTTCTGCGCTTCCTGTAATGCCGCCTGGCTCTTTATGGTTAATTTGTCCATTCAATGCCTCCTTAATCTTCATGAAAAATCTTTTTGAACCTTTCGACAAAATCCCTTTTGACATCGTCGTCGAGAACGCTCATCATCTCTTCCATCTCCTGCTGAAAGGCCTCAAGTTTGTTTCTGAGCCTGAGGATTATCTCAACCCCCGACCTGTTGACCCCGAGTTCCCGTGTCAGGCGGAGGATCATTGCCAGTTTTTCCACATCCTCTTCGGAATAAAGCCTTGACCTCTTTGTCCTGCAGGGAGAGATCAGTCCTTCCCTCTCATACAAACGTAATGTCTGCGGATGCACATCCAGCATCTTTGCCACGACGCTTATCATGTATACGGGCTGATTATTGTCTGTTGATTTCTTCATCTCAATAACCCCTTTCGAGGGTCCTCTTTATACAAAGCCTCTATCTCTTTGACCTTCTCTTTTGACCCGCTGTCCAGATCTTTTGGAATAACAATCTTTACATCAATATACTGCTTGCCTCTCGTTCCGGCCCTGGGAGAAGGCATGCCTTTGCCGGAGAGTTTTAACCGCTGCCCTCCCTGTGTTCCCGGTGGCAGCGTCATGGATGAAATACCATCTAATGTGGGCACCTCGATCTTTGCCCCGAGCGCCGCCTCCCCAAATGTGACCGGTAGTTCAAGATATATGTCGTCGCCTTTTCTTTTGAATGTAGAATGGGGTTTGACCGTTATATCGATGAGAAGGTCGCCTGACGGCCCTCCTCCCATTCCGGCGCCTCCCATGCCCCTTAGCTTGACCCTGGAACCCGTGTCTGCGCCGGCAGGTATTTTCACCTTCACGGATTCCGTAACAAGGGTTTTCCCCCGACCCCCGCATGCCGGGCACGCCTTTGTGATCTTTCTGCCTGTGCCTCTGCAGACAGGACAGGCCTGTGACATCTTGAAAAAACCTTTTGATGCCTTCAAGCTGCCCGTTCCATTGCATGTCTCACACGGCTGGGATATTGCAGCTCCCGTGCCGTTACAAACCCTGCAGTGGACATCCCTGTTAAATGATATCGGAGTGGTAACACCTGCAAAAGCCTCTTCAAGGGAAAGCTGGATGCCCATGACGAGGTCGGGCCCTTTGGCATAAGAGGTTTCAGGCCGCGCATTCGCTCCAAAAAGGTCTGAAAATATATCGGCGAACCCGCCGTGATCAAAGGTCTCCCTGTAGTTATGGCCCTGAAAGCCTTCAAAACCCGGCCCCCCGGCGCCGAAAGGGGAACTGCCGAACTGGTCATATTGGGCCCTCTTTTTAGGATCACTTAATATGCTATATGCATCGTTTAATTCCTTGAATTTCTGCTCGGACGTTTTATCTCCGGGATTAAGGTCCGGATGATACTTCCTGGCCAATTTTCTGAAGGCCTTTTTTATTTCGTCCTGAGAGGCATTCTTATCCACGCCGAGTGTCTTATAATAATCCTTAACTTCGTTTGCCATTATTTGATCCTTTCGCTTCATATCATATAAATTTAGTAGGTATTTGTCAATATGTATGCTATGAATTGTGTAATACTTTAAAAAATAAAGGAAATTCTGTTATCCTTAAATTAAATAATAATTTCCGTACAATACTATAGTAAAAACTTTTTGCTTTCTTCTTATACAGGGGGATTTACAAGTCTATTTATATGCGGTTGAATAAATGATCCGTAAGATTGAATCAACAATTGGTCAAGCGCCCCGCCGGTTATTAATAGCCACTGCCGTTTCTTTTCTGATTGTTGAGGCATTAATCATTTATCTTACTCATGTTTTGCTCCCCCCCCTGCCGATTTATATCGAGGTTCTTTTAGACGCTACCGTGCTGACTACGATCGGGTTTTTCATTCTCTATTTCTTTCTCTTCAGACCTATGATTATTCATATTAATGAACGCAAACATGCGGAGGAAACAACGAGGCTTGCCTATCTCGAACTCGATCAGATATTTCAGACAGCCGCCGACGGAATGCGTATAATCGATAAAGATTTTAATACGACCCGGATCAACAAAACATTTGCAGATATGGCAGGTTTAAGCAGCGATCGGATAGTAGGGGAAAAGTGCTACCGTATATTCCCGGGACCTCAGTGTCATACCGAGGACTGCTCCTTGAAAAGAATTTTAAAGGGCGAGGAACGCATAGAATTTGAAGCGGTGAAGCAAAGGCAGGACGAGAAAAAAATTCCCTGCATTGTTACCGCAACCCCTTTTAGAAACCCTTCAGGAGAATTGATCGGAATCGTTGAGGACTTCAAGGACATTGATATGCGCAAGAGGGCTGAAGAGGAGGTCAAAGGTCTCAAGCAGCAGATCGAGTTCATCCTTGGAGCGACAAAGACCGGGCTTGATATAGTTGATTCGGACTGCAATATCAGATATATCGATCCCGAATGGCAGAAGCTGTACGGCCTGCCCGACGGGAAGAAGTGTTATGGGTATTTTATGGGAAGGAATGAAGTCTGCCCCGGTTGCGGCGCTGCAAAGGCATTGGAAACAAAAACAACGGTTGTAAAAGAAACCGTTTTGGTCAAAGAAGGGAACAGACCCGTTCAGGTAACCTCAATTCCTTTTGTGGGACGGAACGGCGAGTGGCTTACAGCACAGGTTTATGTCGATCTCACGGAACGCAAGAAGATGGAAGAAGAGCATCTTAAGGTTGCAAAACTTGAATCACTCGGGGTTTTAGCGGGAGGGATAGCTCACGATTTTAATAATATTATGACTGCAATAATCGGCAGCATCGGTTTTGCAAAATTATGTATCAGCGCGGAAGATGATATATACGAGGCGTTAACGGTTGCCGAGCAGGCAGCTTTTCGGGCAAAGGACCTGACCCACAGACTGCTTACTTTCTCCAAAGGCGGCGAACCTATTAGAAAGGTCGTTTCGGTCCCCAAACTATTGAAAAACACCGCCGGGCTTGTCTTGAGCGGCTCCTCCGCACTCTGCGAGTTCATGCTTAAGGATGATCTAAGCCCTGTCGAGGTTGATGAAGGACAGATTAGTCAGGTCATAAACAATATCCTTCTCAATGCCGTACAGGCTATGCCCGGGGGTGGAAAAGTCAGGATTGCCGCTGAAAATAAGAGCATAGAAGCAAATGCCGTTCTGCCCCTGACAAAGGGTAAATACGTAAAGGTATCGATCTCGGACCAGGGATGCGGTATCTCGAAAGAGAATATTGAAAAGATATTTGATCCCTATTTTACAACCAAGGATAAAAGGAGCGGTCTCGGGTTGACGGCGGCCTATTCCATTATTGAAAAACACCATGGCTATATACAGGTAGAGTCCGAAGCGGGAACAGGAACAACCTTTACCGTCTATCTGCCGGCCAGTGAATCTTCCTTACTGATCGAGAAAAAAGAGTCCGAATATTTTCCGGCCGGTAAAAAAGGCAGAATCCTTATCATGGACGATGAAGAGATCCTCAGAAACTTTGTCGTCAGGATGCTTAAGAAAGCGGGCTATGAGGTGTCCGCCGCATCGGAAGGCCTTGAGGCGGTTGAATTATATGAACAGGCTGAAAAATCAGGAGAGACTTTTGACGTTGTTATCATGGATTTGACCATTCCCGGAGGAGCGGGCGGCAAAGAAACCATTCAGCGGCTTCTTGAGATATATCCCGATAGCAAGGCCATTGTTTCAAGCGGTTACTCAAATGATCCGATCATGGCGAACTATAAGGATTACGGGTTTAAGGCCGTTGTGGAGAAACCCTATTCGATCAATGAATTAACAAGGACCATTGAGGACGTGATCGCGGGTAATTACAATAAACCCGAAAAATGTATTTGACGCCCTGCATCGGAAGAAGTATAGGTAAAATATTACGTGTACCCTTTCGAGATTATCAAGAAATACTACAGCCCTGATTCAAAGGCATTTTACTTCCTTATTTGCCACGGCAAAATGGTTGCCGGGAAAGCCCTTGCGATTGCGCGAAGCGTAAGACGTCTCGGTCCCGACCTGAAATTTATCGGGGAGGCGGCGATGCTGCATGATATAGGAATTCTTGTTACCGACGAGCCGTCGCTCGGATGCTACGGGGACAAACCGTATATCTGTCACGGATATGCAGGCAGAGAGATTTTGGAAAAAGAAGGGCTGCCCGTGCACGCCCTTGTCTGCGAGAGACATGTCGGCGCAGGCATTTCTCTTGCGGACATACGCGAGAAAAACCTTCCTCTTCCCGCAAGAGATATGATTCCGGTTTCGATTGAAGAGCGGATAATCTGTTTTGCCGATAAATTTTTCTCAAAGGATGAGGAATTTTTACTGAAAGAAAAACCCCTCGAAAAGGTCAGAATGGGGATTGCAAAATTCGGGCAGGAGCAAATGGAACGGTTCGAGGAATGGGTGAAGCTGTTCGGTCGTTAACCCAAAAACTGCGAATGTCTAAAATAAATTTATTTACTGATATGTATTAACCTGTCAAGAGTAAACCTTCGATGGAACCCATTTAATAAAAATATTCTGTGTCTTTGGCGAGACTTCCATTTCTCTCGCCGAATACACCAATACCTTTTTGAGCATATAT
>Ga0265292_1000341_pt1 | contig 73802 bp, 52 predicted proteins | sample Munlanlewell296A_FD_189080 | JGI IMG/M metagenome (GOLD analysis project Ga0265292, IMG submission 189080) | Leachate microbial communities from a municipal landfill in Southern Ontario, Canada - Leachate well 296A | ecosystem: Engineered > Solid waste > Landfill > Unclassified | place: Canada...
GATTTACCTTCACGTGGCGAACCCTCCCTCAACACCTCCACATAGCCCGCTAGATACCTTGTATCCGGTGGAATAATGCGGGATACGGGAAACGAATTAGCACAAATCATAGGTCGTTTCGCAGAACAGTATATTGAAAAATACCAGCCCAATAGTTTTATCATACGAACCCTTGATGCGTTGCAACAGTGTCGGACCTTGGCCCTTGGCGGGCACAAAGAGAAATGCGATTGTTGCGACCGGGAACGGATAAGTTACAACAGTTGCCGCAACCGCCATTGCCCGAAGTGCCAGGCAGCAAAGCAGGCGTTTTGGGTAGAGGACCGGATGAAGGAAGCCTTAACAGAACCTGAGCCTTCATCCGCATATTCATTGCCTGGTTCCGGCTGCCGGACTCACCCTCAAGGGAAATCTGAAACGAATCACCAAACAGGGTAAATACCTTTATCCGGTGAAGATGCTCAGTACCGTGTTTCGCGGTAAGCTTTTGGGTAAGCTGAAACGACATCTGTCGGATATCAGCCAATTAGGCGAAGACCAGTCGCTGTTGGATCGGCTATGGAACAAACCCTGGGTAGTTGATTGCGAGCCTCCCTTTGGCAGCCCTGAACATATTGTGAAATACCTTGGACAGTATACGCACAGGGTTGCCATCAGCAATCAGCGGATACAGCATATTGACAAGGACGGTGTAAGTTTTTACATGAAAGATTACGCCGACCAGGGTAAGCGAAAACTGACCCAACTGAGCGGTGTAGAATTTTTGCATCGCTTTTGCCTTCACATCCTTCCTAAGCGGTTTGTGCGCATAAGGTATTATGGGATACTGAGTAGTAAGATGAAAAAGAAGTTCAAACCTGAAAAACAAAAAGCTGTTCCGGTTAAAGAGACCTCGCAGGAGCGGATCAAACGATTAACGCAGTTTGATGTTTATCAATGTCCGTATTGTAAAAAGGGCAGGATGCAAATTGTTGAAATTCTGCCTAAAATACGCTCGCCGGGCAATGTACTTTATCCCACGAAAAATACAGTAAGAATCTCATGACAAAGTATTGGAAGCATGTCCGCAAAAGCAGGATCAGTAATGTATTGCTTACGCCTGGCAAAAAATCCTTAGAAACCTGAATCAGGAATCGCTACTGTTAAAAACACCTACTATGAAGTGAAAGAATAACAGGAGGACACAGCTATCAGCCAACCATTCGGTTGCAAATAATCAGAATCCATAGTCGTAAAGTGCATAGAAGGTGGGTAATCCCCGGATTTAGTTCAACGTGGACTTCATGTTGGGCACTGCGTGCCACACGAAGTCCTATTTATTATAAGCCGTTTTTCTTTCTGCCGTCATAGTGTCGTCAAGGTGTTAAATACTCCGTCAATTACTTTTGCCATTCTTTTAACGTCAAGCGTTTCCATTGTGTCAGTTGGTTCGTGATAATTTTTGTTTCTAAAAAATGATGTGTCGGTAAGCATTAAAGCACTAAAACCAAATTTCCAATAATTCAAATGGTCGGAAAAGTCAATACCTGCCAAAGCTGGAGGGCCAGTAAACTTTTTTGTCCTGATAGCTTTTGTTGATTTGTATTTTCTACAAAACTTTCGTGTGAATTGTCCAGCACCAAACTTTTTTACAAGTGTAATATAGTTGCCTTTATTACCATAGAAAAGCGAAAGCAGTCCAATAGGATATGATTGTGATTTTTTCTCGTCTTTAAAATAACCTATCATTTCAAGTGAAATCATTCCATAAACTTGTGTCTTATTGTCTGCAAGTGATTTGGCGTGAATGTAACTACCCATATACTCTGTCCTGAAATATGGAGGTTCTTCTAATGAATATGCAACAAGGTCAACACGTTGATTTAACTTTTGTCCTTTTAAAAGTCGGGAAAGTTCCAGAAGTCCAACGACCCCGCTTGCATTGTCGTCCGCACCTTCTTGATTGTCGCAAACGTCATAGTGTGCACCAACAATAATTCTCTTTTTATTTTCTGTCCCGAATGAACAAATTACATTTTTATAAACTTGACCATTTACAGAATACTCTTGTATGAAAACGCTGTCTGAGTATTGACTGAAGATAGTTTTAATATAGTCCGCTGTCTTGTTGAGTTGGTCAATATTCTTATAGGTGCGAAATTGTCCAGTTTTCGTAATAGCAGTCAAATGTGATTTTATTATTGTCGTGTCCGAAATCCTCGTTGAGAAACAATAACTAGTTACGAACAAAAGTAGTAGTGTAGATATGTGTTTTGGTGTCGTCATTAATGGCTTATAACGCTCCGCCGCTATGCGACGGGTGGGATCAAGTTGTTTTTATGTTTCGTAAATACTGACCTAAATTACATATATTTCTTCAATTATCCGACTTTAGCCCATCTGCTTGCATAGCGGCTTGTTAACAACTGAAAAAAAAGCTCACTTTACAGACCGCTAATCGTTTGAATAGAAATTCTAAAAAAGCTCTTAACCAGTAAAATCCTTTCACTTAGGATAAGGTTTGCTTGAAGGAATGGCTAGCGTTCTCATTTGAATATTTTACTATGGAAAATTTGACATTGGAACTTTTTGGTTCTTAAGATTAGATTGAAATTTAATGGCTAACTTGGAAAAATAGTCGCTTTGACCAGGCTTTTGCGGAAAAATCTGATCTTTTTTTCTTATTGATTGTTAAGAGAATAGGGTGGTCACTAGAAATCGGCAGAGGGTGGTCAGTTAATCCGGTTTTTAGAGTCAGTCGAACCGGAGAAGTGTGAAATTCTCCATCATTGAATTTGTAATGACCGTGGGAGGAGAAGGATTCAGGTTGCCAAATTCACCAATCCTGGTGTACTTTTTTATGACAAAGGGCAGGCCCATCGAAAAGAATGGATGGGGTTTGTCGCAAATCTGGAAATGCAGGTGAGGTTCCGTGGAATTGCCCGAATTCCCAAGCAAAGCCAACGGTTGACCCTCTTTTACAAAATCTCCATTTTTAACGAAGAAGGAGAACGGCACGCAATGTGCGTACAGGGCATATTGTTGTCCGCCCAGGTCTAGGATCAGGTAATTGCCTCCGTATTCATCGAGTGATCCGATGACAATATCTTTGGCATTCCCGCTGTTTTCAGGCCTGCCGTCAACCAATGCAACCACAGAGCCATCGGAAACCGCATAGAGGGTGTCGCGGTAATTGAAGTATGATTGGTTGTTCAGAGGATCGCCGCTGGAACTGTACTGGGCAGAGTCCAGCTGAATATTGTCAAATGCAAACTGCTCGCCTGAAAAAATCTGACCGCCGACAAAAAATACTGCATTATAATGATACCCCATGGTTGACAGGTTGATAAACATCCAGTTTGTCCCTTTTACCGGGGATGAAATTGCCAGGGGAGATTCGTACTTCCTGGGGGAAAATAATCCGCCCTCGACAACAACCTGGGCGTTTGAAACGGTGTCCTGCAGTATAAATCGGTGTAAAACATTCGAAGGCACCGGCTGGCCCAATGGAATGGGAAGCTGAACCGACAGATAGTAGGACGAAATCTGATCCTGTTCGAGGAATGCTATAGGGTTCGGGGGATTTGATATAAAATATCCGAATGATTCTTCCCCAATGGTCATCAGTTCTTCTTTCGTATCGTTGTCAAGGACAATGATCTCTTTCAGCATAAGCTTGTCCTTTCTGAATTCCCACATCTTCAGCATATAGCAGATACGGAGATATTTATCCGTTGCAAACGGGGTATGGTTTGCGATCACCTCGATTTTTAACGGCTGGGATTCTTCAGTACTCTCCTTTTTACAGCTTGATGCCAGGAAGACCGAAAGCAGATAGGCAAGCAGGATGATTTTTGTTCGCATGTTATAGCACGTTTTTGTTTAAAAAAATATTGACCTTACAAAGTTAGTATAATCTATGTTGATCTCATATTTTGCTCAGGGAGATGGATTTTTATAACAATTTTTAGTTCCGGGCCCGAACTGAACTGATTGTAAAAGAAGCCTTTTTGCTTCTTCTGATAATTTATCAACTATTGGGACAAGTTCCTTATTCGGATGCTTAAAATCATTTGGAATTTGTGCGACTGAAGTATCTTTTAAGATATGTTGATAAAAAAAATCTATTTCTCTTGCTGTTAGTGCTATTTAGATATTACTGATAGAGTCAAAGCCTTGGATGTACATGGTCTGATAACTTTGACTTTTAGCCTTTTCTAGAGATTTCTTGTTAGTTTCCTGACCCATTACTGACATTCCTAGAAGCATTATAATGGAAAGAATGGAAATTACTGTTTTCATGATCCTTGTGATTTAGAATTTTCCGCTTTTTTTGATTGTTAACGCTCCGCCGGCAGCCGCAGTGCGGGATTTACTTGTTGTTTCTTTTCTTTTTCTTTATCGTTTGCAGGTTTGGTGAATGCTCGCTTCCGGGTACCGCCCGCATTGTCGGCTGCCGGTTCGTTAGCGGTTAGTGCTTTCAAGTTGGAATTCTACATTTGAATGGATTATTTACTAGAAATTAAACTGTCAATTAATACTTCGTAAGAAAGAAATTCTTGTCCTCTTTGTACTTGTAAAATTACTTTTGTGCTTGGATTGGAATATTCCAACGCCCGTAACTCATTGAATGTAATTTCTTCTGTAGGTTTACCATTAATTGTTAGGATTTTATCGCCTAACCGGATACCGGAATTTGCAACTGGTGAAGATTCGTACAAAGAATTAACATACAACGATTTAGCATCTGATGACCTGTAAAGTTTCATACCTAAACTAAAGGGACCATGAGGCTTAGAATACTCCTGGTTTGGCTTTAAAAAAAACACTTTGTTCTTGTAATCGAAAATAACCTGGAATTTTTGAAAAAATTCGTTCCCTAAGAAACCAATTTGTTCAGGGGCAATTCTAAAATCTAACAGATATACTTGTTCATTTTGGAAACTAAAAGAATCGAGCATAGTAATCCGGTTTGCATTAATTATTTCCCGCTGAAGTGTATCTTTTGGATTCATTGTTAATGTTCTGGTTTTAAATACCATCAATTCTTCTGGAAGAACAACCGGCACAACAGGACCCTTACCTCTCATAGGGCTCTTACCTACCTGTAAATATAAAAATCCCGGTGCGCCAATATCCAAAACCAGTTCTCCATTCAGTTTAATTTTACTATTTGTAGATATTTCGACTACGGTTGAAACGGTAAAGTAAGTTACCGGATTTCCTTTTAAAGGGAACGAAGTATAATGCTTTTTAATATTGTTAAGTGTGTCTTGCGAAAGTATCCTGAAGAATTGATGTTCAAAATCCATTAAAACGATATTGTTTTCAAAAAACCAATATGCCGGAAAAATGGCATTGGTGTGCAACTTGGTTTTTAATAAATTACCAACATCAAACCGTCCTTTAAATTCTTTGTTTATCCCCAAAGCTTTTATATTGATTTTACCGATAATTTCACGGTTGATTTTTATAACTCCTCCGGGTGTTATGGTTCTACTGTTGGTCTTTTTAAAGGTTATTCCGAGCTTGTCTTTGTTTAAATCCGTAAAAGCGCTATCGAATATTGGGGTTTGTGCACCTGTGTCGAAAAGGAGGGATATCTCAACGGAGTCGTTCATAATTGCATTAACTACAACATGTCGGCCGTTATAGTGAAACCGGTATGCATCCTGGGGATAGACAAATGTATCATTTGAAGTATTATTCTCCGGGGCAGTCTGTTGCGGGGTGGAGGATGAACAGGCGGTCAAAATGATAAAAATTGCCAGGAAGAATGTATGCCTCATATTTAGAAATTTATGCTTGACTATTTATAGATCTATCTGTTAGAACTGTAAAACAAATGCACCTCCTGCATACTCAAAATAAGGTTAATTATTTTTATTGCAATAGGTATTGTCCTCACTCTTTTTTAAAGCGTTTTTTGAATTAGTACCGCTAACGTTCTGCCGGCAGCCGCAGTGCGGGATTTACTTGTTCTTATTTTTGCTTTCCTTTAATATTTGTAGGTTTGGTGAATGCTTGCCCTCGTATACTGCCCGCATTGACGGCTGACGCTTTGTTGAACTAAATCCCACATTCGTGGGATAGTTTCCAACAAATTTAGTAAAATAGTACTGAGTAGGGAGTGGTCGCTCTCCGAAATAAGTTATAAACCTTAAAAACTCAGTACCATGAAAAGAATTGAACCGACTATTGTCGAGAAAGCTATCCAGACAGTTGAAGGCTTTGCGAAAGTTTACAAAACTCTGCAACAACAAATCGTGTTGCGAGGACAGAGCAAAAGTACGTTAGAAAATTATATCCGGCTTGTCGGACAAAATAAACGAGCCATTGTACTGCCTTCGCTCAAAGAAGAATTAAACTGCCGGTGATCTTAAACCGGAGCGAATTACGGGAATTATTTAAGGCACCGGCATTACTCAAGCATCGCATAGTGCTGACGCTAATATATTCGGCCGGGCTGCGTTCGCAGGAGGCCATCAACCTGAAGATCTCAGATGTTGACTTTGAACGTAAGACGATACACATCAGGCAAAGCAAATACAAGAAAGACCGTATAGTGCCTTTGTCAAAGTATATGGCCAAGGGCCTTCATAAATACTTTTCAGTTGAACATCCTTACCAATGGATTTTCAATGGCAAAGAGTCTGATCCAGTCTGAAATTCATTAACCTAAGGTATTTTTGCATTTTTTTGGCTGTACCGGCTGATGTCTTGATCAGGTTTCCACGATGTCTGCAATACGTCCTGAGTTGCTCTGTAGCTGCATCGGGCAAAAAGCTTCCGCTTAATAACCCCAGGCTGTGAAGTTTTTGTATCCACTGGCAATCTTGTACATCGGTTTTCTTTCCTTTGATGTTTTTGGTGAACTTGCCATTACAAAGGATTACTTCCAACCCAGCATCCTGGAGTGTGGAGAACAGGTTTTGCCAATAAGAGCCGGTGCTTTCCATTGCAACCGTTTTAATCCCATTCTCTAAAAGGTGCCTGGCAATTGATTCGAGGTCTGCGGCATAAACACCGAATTCCTTTATGTCTTTTGCATTTTGTCCTATCGCTACAAAATGTGACCTGCTTCCAACATCAATGCCGCCAGCATGGGCATTGACAATTTCCATTGTGGCATTTTTCTTTTTCATATTAATTGATTTTTGGTTAAAAAATGTCCTAAGGAAATGTATCTTTGACTTGAAAATATCCTGAACGGGGTTCCCAATAAATCGGGACCACCACTGAAATCATCTCAAAGCCTTCGAACTTCTACTTCGAGGGCTTTTTACATTTCAACCAGAATGGCGCTCGGGTTTTGATACTCCATTTTTAAAACCGGCCTTGCAAAGGACTTAGTAAAAATAATAAATTCAACTCTCTGCAAAGTCTATCGTTAGCATAAGAAATCAATTTTTTGGAAATAGGGGGAATAGCCCATAACGGTTACGCATATGGCCAATAGCGGGTTGCGGGGCACTTTCCTGTCAACTTACTCCAACCTAAAAGCGGGTTACAGACCTTCGAATACGTATATCCCCCGCTATTGGCTATATGCGATGTTAGGGGCTGGGGCTCTTTTTATTTTCAATTTTTTTTATTAAATCCATTAAATAAGCTTTTTGCAATTTTGTCACACTTTTATCATCATAAAGATTTTTAATCTCATCAAATGACCAATTAATCTTAATATCTTCACTTAATAATTCATCTAGCTGCTTTTCATAATTTGTAACATTTTTATTCAACATTCTACCATCGATACATAATAAAAAATATTTAATTACTTCAAAGCCCTTATCTAACGTAATATTTTCAAGCTGTTCAATTAGCTTAATAGAATCATCATATTTATTAATTATGAAATTTAATTCACTTAAAGCAAGTTTAGAAGACACATTTTCACTATCTAATTTAATTGCCAAATAATAATCTTCTATGGCTTTATCATATTCACGTAAATATGTATAAACCAATGCACGACAAATGAAATAAAGTGAATTATTAGGTTCCAATTTAATAGCATTATTACAATCTATTAATGCTTTTTGATTCTTTTGCAATTTGATGTAGGTATTCGCTCTATTACGATAAACATTTGAATTATCAGGAGATAATTTGATTGCTTTGGAATAATCTTTAAGAGCATTTTTATATTCTTTTAATTCATAATACGTATTTGCTCTATTATTGTAAATATCAGAATTATCAGGGGATAATTTAATTGCTTTGGAATAATCTTTAATAGCGTTATCATATTCTTGTAATTCAAAATATGTATTCGCTATATCATTAAATAAATCAGGATTGTTAGGATTTATTTTAATAGCTTCGTCAAAATCAAAAATTGCTTTTTTAAAATCCAAATTTGAATAATATGACCAACCTCTCCAATAATAAATCTCATTTAAATCCTCATAACCCAAATCTTTAGCTTTAGTGAAAAGATTAATTGCTTCGGCATATAAACCTTTAGCATATTTTATTCTACCTTTATAATAAAATGTTTCTGGAATTGAATCATTAATAGAAATTGATTTTTCAATATCTTCTTCTGCACCTATTTCATTCTTTAAAGAAAAGAATTTCAACCATGCTCTATGAGTATATGCTTCATAAAATTCAGGATTTAATTCAATTGTTTTATTATAATCGTTCAATGCTTCTTCAAAACTTCCATTATAATCATTAGCTAATCCTCTCAAATGAAATGCTTCAGCAAATTCGTTATCTAATTTAATAACTTCATTAAAATCACAAATTGCTTTATCATATTGAGTTAAACAGGCATAAGCAAGACCCCTATTATAAAATGGTTTTAAATATGTTAGATTATAAACAAGTGCTGAACTATACTGGTTTATTGCGCTGTTGAATTCCTGTAAGCGGTAGTATGCATCGCCTAAGTTATTATAAATAACAGAGTTTTTTCTGTCAAGCGAAAGTGCGACCAAATATTTTTGAATTGAAGTTTCAAAATCGCCAAGATTATATAAACAGAGTCCCCAATTAAACCATGCCTCTGAAAAATTTTGTTGGATTGTAACTGCAACTTCATAACTTATAGCAGCATCAGAATATTTTTCAACTTCATATAGATCATTCCCCTTTAAGTAGTACTCTCTAGCAGAATCTTCAATTTTATTATCTTCAAGTAATAATTCTTTAATATATTTATCATCATGTGTAGTGCTATACACTTGCAACCCTTTTTTATAATTTGCAAGTTTTACCTCCTTTTCTTTAAGGGTTTCTGATATTTGGTTTAACTTCTCACCTAAATCTTCCCTTTCTGCCATTTCTAATTGGTTCATAAGTTCTTTTATTGTTCTATTCAAGTTTTCGATAGAATTATTTGCTTCCTTCTCGGGATTGTTTTTTATTTCTTCTAACTGTTTATTTCTTCGTTCTAGATCAAGCAATTTATTATCACTTTCGTTCAATTTATTTTTAAAGCTTTCGATATTACTTTGTTCTTCATATAATTTTCTTTCAATAGTTTTTAATTCATTCTGTCTTTCTTGTAGAAGCTCTTTTAACGCTAAAACCTTACCTTGACAATTTAACAATTCGTCATTTTTATCTTGTATTTTTTGTTCCAAATCACGTATCATTTCATCTGGGTTAATATATTCATCGAATTGATTTTGCTCTAAATCTTCAATAGCTTTCTGCAAATCTCTTCTCAATGAAGGAAGGTCTTTTTCCGAATAGAGGATATGAGATAAATTTCTTATATCAAAAGGTGCGTCATCAATCTTTTGAGTGATAATAATGGTATTTGAATTTCCAATTGCATGAGCAAAGCCAAGTTCATAAAAAACATTTGCATTCTTATTTGTAGTATCAACAATGCAGTATTTTGCTTTTTTAATGTTTTGACAAATCCGTTTACACCATATATCTCCTGTATCATATTTTGAATCTGCTCTTTCGCAAATAAAGTTCTTCGTGACGATAGCTCTTATTGTTTGATCAATTATGTCAAAAGTGTTTTTAAATCCATCAAATGGCATCATTACGAAAATAAAATTGTCAGTTTTTTTTACATTATAGGGACAATTTTTTGTAAATTTTGAACAGAACATAATATTAAAATTTAGAATCAATATTTTACTAAAAACTTTTGAATATATTTTAAGTCACCGATAAGTTATTTTGTCCCTTGATTTTTCATTGCCCTTGCCCCTACCTTATACCCGCTATCCCTGCAATCCTATATACATCCTATAAGCATGTGGATAGGCGATGAAGTGTAGCGTGTTAGTTTAGGGCACCTCGAAAAACTAGTTTATGCCCGTTTATTAACGACTTAAAATTACAACATGGTTATCTGAAAACCTAATTTTTACCTCCCTGCTTTTTATTTATCTATATCAATATTTTGCAAAACAGATGGATCCGCCCAGTATGCATATCTTTCAATTTAATCTGACAAATAAATAAACCTTTGGTAAAGAAGTTTGTATTTACTATCATTTTAATCTCATTATCATAATTATAAGAAAGAACGACCCGGCCATCCGCAGATATAATTTTCACACCAATAATACGCCAGGTATCGGGGTCGGCCACACTTATATTAATTTGATCTGTTGCCGGCACCGGGTAAATAATGACTTCAGGGATTGAAAGACTGTCTTCATCAAGTCCTGAAACAGGAGGAAAACCAGAACCGGCAAAGTATTCCAGCCCACCCGAAAAATTCCCGGCAATTAATTCAGGGTACCCATTCTGGTCAAGGTCAAACAGGGCTGGAGCCGATCTGTACCCACGGTCTGCTTTGAATTCCTGCAAGCCAATCAGGCCAGCCAGGGTGTCGGATAAAGTAAATTCCCCTTCAAGGTTCCCATCAATCCCTGTAAAATATAAAACATCCCCTTTTTCAGAACCCACCAGCAGATGGGTCTGATCCTGCGCATCCCTGTAAAAAAAAGGTACACTAAAGCCATCCAGCGAAATGGAATAATCAATCACGTTCACCTTTCCCAGGCTGTCAGTCACAAGCGTAAAACCGGGATTTTGCATTGTTCCTGTATTCTTGTAAAAATTGATATTTCCCCCCTTTTCTCCGATGATAAGGTCGCTCAGGTTATCGCGGTCGAGATCAAAAAGTTGAGGCGTGCTAAATGCGCCCACATCGATGTCCTGGAAATTTAACTGACTTAAGGCCAGACTCATAGGCTCTCCGGGGCTTGCTGTATTAAGATAATAAATGATCGTTCCATCTTCACAACCCAGGAGCATATCAACATCATTGTCCCCATCGAGATCACCGAAAGCAGGGGCCAGTCCTTTCAGGTCTAAGGAAGAAACGCCTGCAAAATCACGATCCATAAAGGTAAAGGCAGGTTGCTCCGTTGTCCCGGTATTCCTTAGCCAGGCAACCTGGCTTGTATGCTCCGTATGCAGTGTCATGAACTGATCATAATAAGAAGTGTCATAGTATCCATAATTCCCGATTAGCAGGTCCGTCAGGCCATCCTGGTCAATATCCCAGAATACCGGGTAAGCCCCGGCACCCACATCGATCATTTGGTCCTGCAAAAAAGACCTGGACTTCAAATTAAACTGGGGCTGGTCATTACTGCCATCATTATGATAAAACCAGGCACTTTGAAAATTATTGCTTAGAAATGGATTGGGATCGAAGGGCGCTACAAGCAGGTCATTAATCCCATCATTGTCAAAATCATCATAGAAAGCCGCTGGCATGGAAAACAGATTAATGGGGACTCCGTCTGTAGGATATTGCCAGTCAAACGACACCATCCGTGCCGTATCAGCATTCCCTCCATTATATAAGGCAACCAGGTTAGGATAATCCACATCCCCCAGCAACAGGTCTATCAAATTATCACCATTTAATTCCAGGAGACGGAAGGTTGAACCGGTATGGCGTTCTTCCCGGTTCGCAGTTCCCAGTTCCCAGTTCCCAGTTCGCAGTTCCCAGTTCGCAGTTCCCAGTTCCAGGCTTCCATGCTCCCATGCTTCCCCGCTTTCGCACCTCAGGCAAGTATCAAGCGTAATCAGGTTCGATTCATCGCTTTCGGCAAAATAGCCCCAGCAGAAGTCTGTCTTCATGAAATCCAGCGAATCGCGCTTACCGTATTTCTCCATCGACATATTCCGGTGCTTTTCCACGAAAGAGCCCAGTCCCCAGAAGGTAAGTATATCCAGGTCACCGTCGCCATCAAGGTCACAGATGGCAGGGTAATCAGCATAGGTAACGAGGATGTTGACGTATCCCCCACCCTGGAAAGAAGTGAGGAAGGGATATACTTCCAGCCTGAAATCAAGATGGGTCAGTGAGATATTCCGATAGACCTTTAACCCGGCATAACCGGGAGAATAAGTGAAGATATCCTCTTTTCCATCGCCGTCATAATCTGTAAAAATTGCCCAATGAGAGAGTTGGGGAAAATACTCCGCGTATTCCGGAGCATATTCATAATCAAATATTTCGCCAGATTGGACTGTCAGGAAAGGCATGATCCGGTCACCTGTCCGGTCGAAGACGATAAGGTCTTTCAGCCCATCGAGGTCAATATCCAGCTTATAAAACTGGCAGGAATTCATGCCACCGGCCCAGGGAAACTGAAAATTATGGCGATCGGAAGCAAATACCTTAACTGATGTTGGCTTGTCCTGACCTGAAATGGGATTTAAAACCAAAATAAAGGAAATAAAAATCAACATGGGATATCTGAGATCACATGGCATGGTTAAGGTTTTTTCTTTCAAAGATAGGAAAGATAGGTCACAATAGAGAGACACATAGGGGGATTACCTTTTTTCCGTACTTTTACAACATAATCAAAAATACAGATTATGTCAAAGATCCTCGTCGTAGATGATGAAAAAAGCATACGCAACACCCTGAGGGATATCCTTGGGTATGAGAAATACGAGGTCAGTGATGCAGATTCCGGTATCACAGCATTGGAAATGCTTAAGCAGGCCGAGTTTGACGTCATCCTGCTCGATATCAAAATGCCGCAGATGGATGGCATGGAGGTACTGGACCATATTCTAAGCGAATACGACACGCCGGTAATCATGATCTCCGGTCACGGTACCATTGAAACAGCCGTTGAAGCAATCAAAAAAGGAGCCTTTGATTATATCGCCAAACCCCTCGACCTCAACCGCCTGCTCGTCACCATCCGCAATGCCCTTGATAAATCACGCCTGCTGTCGGAAACCAAGTTCCTGAAGAAAAAAGTCAGCAAAAAGTATGAGATGATAGGGGATTCAGAAGTAATGAAGGGTATCTTCGAAATGATCGACCGGGTAGCACCGACCCATGCCCGTGTACTCATCACCGGGGATAACGGCACCGGTAAGGAATTGGTGGCAAGGCAACTGCACGAGAAAAGTCAGCGTTCCAAAGGACCCTTTATCGAAGTGAACTGCGCGGCTATCCCTTCGGAACTGATCGAAAGCAACCTGTTCGGGCACGAAAAAGGATCTTTCACATCAGCCATCAAGCAACGCAAAGGTGATTTTGAACTGGCAAGCGGGGGCACTTTATTCCTCGATGAGATCGGTGACATGAGCCTTTCTGCGCAGGCTAAGGTGCTCAGGGCTTTGCAGGAGAACAAGATCATGCGGGTCGGTGGCGAAAAGGATATCCCGGTAGATGTCCGTGTGATAGCCGCCACCAATAAGAACCTCACGGAAGAGATCACCGCCGGCAGGTTCAGGGAAGACCTCTACCACCGCCTGAGCGTCATCATTATCCATGTTCCGCTTCTCCACGAAAGAAAGGATGATATTCCGCTGCTCGCCAATTATTTTATGGAAGAAATCTGCGCCGAGCAGGGCAAACCCATGATTTTCTTTACCGATGATGCCCTCCGGGAGCTCATGCAGATGAAATGGACGGGAAATATCCGTGAATTGCGAAATGTGGTGGAACGGTTGACTATCCTCTGCGATGGGCAGATCGAGGAGGCAGATGTGGTAAAATTTGCACAGCCTCTGGTTAAATAAGATTGCTATTCAATAACAACAGTTTTCAGGGCTCCTGTTTCCATGTCAAATTCTACCCGTTTAAATTCGGGCGGCAATGATTGGATAGCACCGAGCTGTAATATTTCCAATCTCTTTGAATCCAGTTCCTTCCCCTGAAAAGATAAAACTGCCGTGACTATTCGGGGAACCCGGTAAACAAACCCTGTAGCGGACTGTCCGGTTTCAAGCTCACCAGGCATCATATTCACAGCATCTGACAACAAGCTGATATTGACATCATTCTGCCCATCCGGGGTGGCCATCCCGCTGCTCTTTAAAAATGCAGCCAGCCTATATTCTTGCTCTTCTTTCCCGGCATCAGGAAAAAACTGATATTTGAATTTTAATGTCTCTTTAACACTGACACCGGTGAATAACTTCAGGTATTCCACCCTTTGTTCTTCAAGCTTGTTATACATGAACTCCAGCGCTTCCCGGGAATAGGCAGTCTCCTGGTAACCAACCATCAGGTTGTATTTGTCCCGCTCAATCTGCCGGATTTGGTCAGATGCCTCCTGTGCTTTCTCACGGTCTGTGAATTCAACCATTGAGCGCTTGAATATCTTTTCTTCCAAAATGAGGGTATCAATACTTACTTTTCTGATCACGGTATCAATGACTTCCCGGGTAGGAGATTCTGTGTATTTCTTATAAAGATTCACGGGATCATGTGCGATGAATAGATTTTCATTCCAGCTGGCAAAGCCTTGAGGAATTATTGCTTTATCAAATTTTTCCAGGGTAACCAACGGGGTTGATTTTCCGAAAGAAATCCAGATCTCTCCGGATGACTTCTCTTCTTTTTCGATCAGGTAAACTTGATTGGGATCCGTTTCCGTAGAAGTAAATATAGTAGCGTTTTCGAAAACATAATTCACCGAACTTTTCGTGATCACTTCATCGAGGCCTAAATACTCCCCCGCAAATTCAGCAAGCGGACCAGGAAATTGCTGTGTTTTTGAGATCCACAAATCAACATGGATCTGGGTTCGCGGTAATGTGTAAACAACACCTTGTTTTCCTGACAGCATTTCCGGACCTGTTACTTTCGATACCCTGACCTGAGCAATAATGCCATAAGGGCCATGGAGTATCAATATGATCAAAATGGCTAAAAATTTCATGCGCTTAAACAATATATTTTTCATCGTGGAGAATATAAGTCCTACTTCAGAAACATGATCTCACGGTATTTAGGTAGCGGCCACAGTTCATCATCCACCAGTAATTCCAGCTTATCAGTATGATACCGTATAATATCAAAGTAAGGCTTTACTTTTTCATCATAGGCTGTGGCCATCTCTTCCATTGTTGCCATCCTGTTGGCTTTTTTCCGCTCCTGCAGCATTAATTCAACGTTTATTTTAACCTGGCTGATATGTTCCGATATCTCTTTAATCGTATCAACCTGGTTTTTTGACAGTTTCACATAAGTTTTTGCATCCAGCACCTCTTTCAGCCCCATGGCATTTTCGATCAGGGTATTCTGATACCGGATCGCGGTAGGAATCAGATGGTTCTTTGCCAGGTCGCCGAACATACGGGATTCGATTTGTAACTTCCGTGCAAAGCTTTCAAGTTTGATCTCATACCTGGCATGAAGCTCCCGTTCCGTAAAGACATTATGCTCTCCGAATAGTCTTATGGTTTTAGCGGAGATATACGTCTTAACGGCCTTCGGTGTTGAACGGATGTTGGATAGCCCTCTCTGTGCAGCCTCTTTGATCCATTCTTCGCTGTAACTGTTTCCTTCGAAGCGGATATTCTTCGATTCAGTGATATATCGCTTTAGCACCTGGAATATAGCTTCATCTTTTCTTACTTTATCAGCGATCAGATTATCGACATCATTTTTGAACTTCCTGAGCTGATCCGCCATGATAGTATTCAGGATGATCATAGCCCTGGCACAGGTATCAGATGAACCAACGGCCCTGAACTCGAACTTATTCCCGGTAAAGGCAAAGGGTGAAGTGCGGTTACGGTCGGTGTTATCCCGGAGAATTTCAGGGATTTTGGAGATGTTCACGTTCAGCTCTTCCTGCAAGGCCTGTGTAACCTTGCCTTTTTTAACCTTTTTCTCGATTTCATCCAGGATTTTAGTCAGATGTGAACCGATAAAAGCCGAAATGATTGCCGGCGGGGCTTCGTTGGCGCCAAGGCGCAGGTCATTCTCGGCCGAGGCGATGCCGGCCCGTAGTAAGTCAGCATGCTCGTAAACGGCGCGTAAGATATTAACGATAAAGACGATGAACTGGAGGTTTGACTTTGATGATTTACCGGGAGAAAGGAGGTTCACTCCGGTATTGGTGCTCATCGACCAGTTATTATGTTTACCTGAACCGTTAACACTGGCGAAAGGTTTCTCGTGTAACAGTACGGTAAAATTATGATGGTTTGCCACCTTTTTCATCAGGTGCATCAAGAGCTGATTATGGTCAACAGCGAGATTGGCTTCTTCATAAATGGGAGCGCACTCATACTGGTTGGGCGCTACTTCGTTATGACGGGTTTTCAGCGGTATGCCGAGGCGGTGTGATTCATATTCGACATCGCGCATGTAATTGGCTACCCTTTCGTGTATGCTCCCAAAATAATGATCGGAAAGCTGCTGGTCTTTTGCTGAAGGATGACCGAACAAGGTACGGCCGGTGAGCACCAGGTCGGGCCTGGCAGCAAAAAGGGCCGAATCGATCAGAAAGTACTCTTGCTCCCATCCCAATGTTGCGATTACTTTGGTCACATCCTTGTCGAAATACTGGCAAACATCCACAGCGGCATTATCGAGTGAGTGAAGCGCTTTTAGCAGCGGGGTTTTATAATCAAGAGCTTCACCGGTATATGAAACGAAAATCGTTGGGATACACAGTGTGCCATCAAGAATAAAAGCCGGTGAAGTTGGGTCCCATGCCGTATATCCTCTGGCTTCAAAGGTATTTCGTATCCCACCACTCGGAAAGCTTGAAGCATCGGGTTCCGCCTGGACAAGCTGGTCTCCGTTGAAATTTTCGACGGCTTTCCCATCGTCAACAGGTACGATGAAAGCATCGTGTTTTTCGGCGGTAGCCCCGGTCAACGGGTGAAACCAGTGGGTATAGTGTGTTGCCCCTTTACTGATCGCCCATGTTTTCATTGATGCTGCCACCTGGTCGGCAACCCGGCGATCGATCTTCTCCCCGCTTTCCATAGCATTCATTACGCCTTTGAAGGCTTCCTTAGAAAGGAATTCCCGCATGACGCCTATGCCAAAGGTCATCTCACCAAAATATTCCGATATTTTTTTTCCGTTGGAAAGAGGTTTCTTATCGAATGACCTGGACAAAGAAATTTCCAGTGCTTTAAATCTAAAATTACTCATAGAATTAAATATGAATTAGTTAGTTAAAGTTTTTTTTACGAATTAAGACTAAGCCAATAAATATAAAAATACCGTTAATGATTAAAAGCTCAAATCCAAAGTTATAACCATTTAATAACACTTGATCATATATGCTTAAAAAGTAGCAAAGCACAGGTGATATAAAAGCGATCAGCGGCACCCACCTGTCTTTTACCTTCCAGCGGGTAAACAGACCGAAAGCATAAAGCCCGAGCAGAGGTCCGTAAGTATAACCGGCGATCGTGAAGAGTTTGTCGATTACTGCCCTGTCATTAATAGCCCGAAAAATCACGATAACTGAGAGTAATAAAAGGGCAAAACCTGCATGGACCATATACCTGGTCATTTCTTTCTGTTTTTCAGAAAGTTTTTCATTCTTGTTTATCCCAAGAAAATCGATACTGAATGAAGTTGTCAGTGAAGTAAGGGCCCCGTCGGCACTTGGATAAGCAGCGGAAATAAGCCCGATGATGAAGATGAGGCCTGCCAGAGGCCCCAAATGGTTGATGGCAACCATGGGGAACAGATCATCTGACCTTCCGGGCAGGCTTATCCCTTTCAGTGTCGTAAACAAGTAAAGGGAAGCCCCCAGGAACAGAAAGAGGAAATTCACAAAGACGAGCACAAGGCTGAAAGAAAACATATTTTTTTGGGCATCCTTAAGGGTACGGCAGCTCAGGTTCTTTTGCATCATTTCCTGGTCAAGCCCGGTCATAACGATGGCAATAAAAGCCCCGCTGAACAATTGTTTCAGGTAAAATCGCCTGTCGTGCCAATCCCCGAAAACCATCTTTGAATATTCACTTTCCCATACCGAATTGAACATCTGCCTGAAATCCAGCCCCAGGTTTTTTGTGATCAGGTATATCGTCAGCACCAAAGCGGTCAGCATGAAAGTAGTCTGAACTGTATCCGTCCAGATGATCGTTTTAATCCCGCCCTTAAAAGTATAAAGGAGAATCAGTATGATGAAGATCATTGTGGTAACGGTGAAAGGGATGCCCCAGGCATCGAAAACAAAAACCTGTAAGACATTAACCACCAGGAACATCCGGAAAGATGCGCCGATCGTACGGGAAATGAGGAAAAAGAATGCGCCTGTCTTGTAGGACCAGAACCCGAACCTTCCTTCAAGGTATGAATAGATAGAAGTGAGGTTCAGGCGGTAAAAAAGCGGCATCAGGACGGTTGCTATAACGAAGTAGCCGAAAAGGTAGCCAATCACTACCATCATGTAAGAAAACTGAGTATCCCCAACCCATCCGGGGACTGACATAAATGTAACCCCTGAGAGGGAAGCCCCGATCATCCCGTAAGCGACAACCATCCAGGGTGATTGCTTATTACCAATGAAAAAAGCCCGGTTTGTCGCTTTCCGGGCCGTCAGCCATGTTATAAAAAATAATAATACTGTATAGAGAAGAAAGACGATCAGTATCAGGGAAGGTTTCACGGAAGGTTGGTTAGTGGTTATTGGTTATTCGGAAATCATGCATCGTGTATCGCTGTTCGATTGTTCGATTGTTCAGGTGTTCCAAATTTCAAATTTCAAATTTCTGATTATAGCTTTCTGCTAAAATCCAACAGTGACCGGAAAGAGAAATCAGTCATATTTGCTACCTGAGGATCTATTTCATCTGCAGCAATCAGTACCGTAATCATTCCCAGGTTTTTTCCGAAGATCATATCAGATACTGTATCACCAACCATCACCGACCTTGAAAAGTCAATTGCGGGAAAATCGGCCCTGGCTTTAAGGCCCATTCCGGTCCCGGGTTTCCTGTCAGGATGATTTTCTGATGCGATATAAGGACTGTAATAGGAACCGTCGATGCGGCCACCGGCTTGTTTGATTTTCTGTTTCATTTTAAAATCAATCATGATCAGACTTTCCGGACTCATCATCCCTTTTCCGACACCCTGCTGGTTACTGACAATAATAATATGGCCAAAGATTTTGCTGAGCCTGGCCAATGCTTCCAAAACTCCTTCCAGGAAATGGAAATCTTCCCATCGGGTAACATAGCCATCCGTAATACGGCTGCTGATCACGCCGTCGCGATCGAGGAAAAGCGTCCAATCATCAGTAAAAGATAAGTCTTTTAAATTCATCGTTTGCTTTTTGATAATCCTTGGGGATGCCGATGTCCCTGAAATAGGAAAAACACCGCATGCCATAAAATTCTTCAGTCTGGTAATATTTCTGTAAGAAATTCTTTTCAAATGAAAACTTTTCCGGCAAACCGAAACGAAGCAGGTAATCCTTGCGTACCACATAAACACCCCCGTTAATATAGCCTTCGTCGGGCCCTGCCGACTTTTCATAGAAACGGGTGATGCGGTTGTTGTTATCAAACTCCAGCAGGCCAAAACGGGCCGGATCTATTTCAAATCGCATGGCGAGGCAAAGATCAGCTTCTTTGATCTTACGGAAATCGTCCAATCGCTGAAGGTTGACATCGAAGTAGGTATCCCCGTTAAAAATAAAGACGGCGTATCCCTGGGCATACTGCAGAGCATTTAATATAGCCCCCCCGGTGCCAAGGGGTTCGTCTTCTTCAGCATAAATGAGCGCCAGCGATTTATATTGTTCACCGAAGTGCAGCCGGATGAGTTCTTTCTGGTAACCGACAGAAAGGATCACTCTTTTCAGGCCCCAGCGGTCAAGGAGGTCAAGCTGATATTCTAAAAATGGCCTCCCATTGATGGGGGCCATTGATTTAGGGGCATCGTCAATCACATCTTTCAGCCGGGTACCCATTCCACCTGCGAGTATGATCGCCTCTCCGGTCATCGGGGGAACAGTTTTTTTTCAATCAGTTCGCAGATTATATGCCCGATAAGGATATGTGATTCCTGTATTCGCGGGGTGTCAGAAGAAGGCACTCTGACTATGAAATCAGAGAGTTCTGCCAGTTTCCCGCCGGATTCACCGGTCAGGCCGACCGTAATGATCCCTTTCAGGCGTGCAGCCTGAAAAGCACGGATGACATTTTCAGAATTACCGGAAGTAGAAAGCCCTATCAGGACATCACCTTCAATACCGGAACCTTCTACCAGGCGGGCATAGACTTCATCAAAAGAGTAATCATTCGCTACGGCTGTGAGTAAGGAAGTATTTACCGTAAGGGCCTCTGCGGCAAGTGGTTTTCGATCGAAATAAAACCTTCCCGATAATTCCGCGGCCAGGTGCTGAGCATCGGCGGCACTGCCACCATTCCCGCAAAACAGGATTTTATGACCGTCACAAAGTGACAGGGAGCAGGTTTCTGCTATATCTCCAATCGTGCTAAGTATCTGGGCATTGGAGAGTATCTTTTGCTTGACTTCTATTGACTGTTGAATTGCTTCGGAAATGCGTTTCATATAACTTGCATACAGTTATTCGTGGATGCAAAGATATAAAGATGTAACGATTTAACGAAGTAACGATATAACGAAGTAACGATTTAACGATGTGATGTATCGATATTCGAAGTACATATTCCCAATAACCAGTAACCAATGACCACCTTACTTTTCTTTCACTACCTTCACAGTCTCCACCAGCCAGCCATCAATGGTCATTCTAAGAATATACGTGCCTGCGGACAGGGAATTTCCGTACTCGTCCCTTCCATCCCAATAAAAACTTCCCTTATCGCCAACCATGCCTGTGTTGTTGACCAGAGTCCTGACTTTCATCCCGGACATGCTGTAAACGCTGATATTTAACCTGCCATTCTCCTTCAATTCATAACTCACATAGGTTCCATACGAGAATGGGTTAGGAGAAACCTCCATCAACTTTGAACTTTGAACTTTGAACTTTGAACTTGGCGCCTCCGGCGTCCCAACCCACGGTCCATACTCATACGCTCCCATGTCCACGCTTTCGCCCCAGATGCGGGGATTGCCTGCTATATCATATTCAGGTAGCTTTATTCCACGTGGAAGATTCTGTGTACCGGCGTCGATGCAGGGGGAGCCGGCATCGATGGCATAAGGGAATTCCTCAGAGCCAAGAAACACCGGGTCATCGTCAAGGTTACCTTCGCCCCATTCCACGTAATTGAAAGGCCCATAACTGATGATGCTGTCTTTTCCATCCTCTACAAGAGAATAATTGACCCTGACTGTATCGGCCTGATCCGCTAAATCGTAATTTAAATATATCTGGTAAGGTTCATTGCCATAAAGTATGCAGTTGTAAAAGTTGATATCAGAACCACCAGTGGCGCCTACAGCTCCACCCCATGGATTGGTGGTGATGTTGTTTGCAAAGGTGGAGTTAACAATGTCCAAATAAATATCGCCAATAGTCGCAATAGCAGTAGCGCCGGGATATGGCGACCAGGGAGGGAAGTCGAAATTATCATTAAAAAGGCAATTGACAATCTTTGCGTATATCAAATCTGGTATGGTTTCTGAGCTGACAAAATATACTGTGATATGTCCCTGGCTTGTGTCGGAAGTCATGTCCGGGCCGTTTTGATCAAACTGAGTTGAATTGAATTCAATATATCGTGGAAGCTCGTAGAAATGGTTAAATGGAACAATAGTTTGTATCCCTTTACATTCTTTTATTAAAGAATTATTAATGATCAGGGTGTCGTCAGAATCGGAATAAATTCCATGGATAAAATAATTACTGGTGGCATTGATCAGGGAAATACTATCCAGGACAATTTTTTTTGAATAACCAATCGTGATGCCTCCGGTAAAATAAGTAAATGTTCCATTCCCATTTTGGAAAGATATATTCTTTACATAGGTATAATCCTGGCCGAAAGCAAATCGGGCGCATTCATATTTGTTTTCACAATCCAGGATAGTGTTTTCTCTGCTTTGGCCTACAAGGTTCACATTATTCTTGAATTGCAGCGGTGTATGTTCTCCGGTTAAAGAATTGGAATATACTCCATCAGCAACATGAACTGTTTTCAGATTAATGCTATCTGAAGCGATCTTTAATAAAGCAAAGGAGATGGTTTTAAGCGGAGTATCCGGAGTAAGCCCTGAATTCCCGTCATCTCCCGAAGGACTGACATAAAGATCGGAATTCACCTGCTCGATTTTTCCATGCAAAACTGATATAGGTGGTCGTTCCATGTGAACTCCCCAGTCGCTGAATTTCCCTATATAATAACGATCGGGATTCATTACGGTACATGTATCCAGCCAAATTTTAGCAATGGTGTCATCATATCCGACCACAATATCTGAAACCATTGAGCTGTAATTCAAATAGACATTATTCAGATTTACACTATCGAATGTGACAATTGATAAGGTAGTACCAATACCTCCGGCAACATAAGACCAATTATGTGCTATTGTATTTCCAAATAGCATTAATGATGAAGAGACACTGTAAACACCTCCGCCACACCAGGCAAAATTATACTTAAGGTGACAATTGATAATTTTGAGCTCTGAATTCTCAATATATACACCTCCACCACTTCCGTAAAGCCAAGGGTACAAATTTTCCAGATAATTTGTCCCTGTACCATGCTGTAAGGTAAACCCGAGGATACTGCTCCAGCAATTGTTTTCTAAGGAACGGATACAACTTCCGGATTGGTTTCCGTCGATTATCGTCTGGTCGATAATGGAATCCTGCTGTGAAAGTCTCCAGGTGCTTGTTAGTACGATACATTTGTCAGTAAGGTCTACATTTTCGAAATATGCCCCGGGATATACCAGGATCGTGTCACCATCAGAAGAGGCATTCACAGCATCCTGGATGACATCAAAATCACCCGTTCCATCCTGTTTTACAGTAATGACCTGGCCTTTAGCCACGGAGATATACATTAGCAACAGGAAAAAGGATGCCATCCTTTTTATAAAAGGACGGCATCCTGTTAATATAGTATAGACAGTATTTATCATTTGGTGATAATGGCTTTTTTCGTTATGGCATTACCGCAGGCTGACATGCGGATCAAATAAATCCCAGGCGTAGACCTATCAATAAACAATTTTCCCCACTGGATCGAATAATTGCCGGCCTGTTCATTCTCCGTTTGAAACGTATTGAGTTTCCGGCCGTAAACATCGAATAACTCAAAAGTGACATCAGATTCGCAGGGAATGAAGTAATCGATGTTGCAGAAATCCGGGCAGGGATTCGGATTAAAGTCAAGGATTAATGGATTGGCCCAGGAACTTGAATTGGCTTCCTTTTTAAAAGAGACCTGGTAATATTTTTTATTTTCACGAGAATTGATAGCCCTTTTTTCCTGCAAATTAGTCCTATTATTTAAAACATAATATTCATCGATTCGATCTGAGGAGCTCTTTTCATTTCCATAGTATTTTTCGAAAGTGATCATACCGCTGGAATCATTTGGCATGTAGCCCCTTATCATTGCCATCGAATCGAGTTCTTCAACCACGGTGGCGCCGATACAGGAGTCGGCAATAAATGCTCCGATTTCCAGGGGATGGTCACCGGTATCAAGTTCAATGAAAATAGGGGTGTAATCCGGTTTTTCTGCATAGGTAAAGTTTTCTGATTTTGGCAGATCACGAATAGCGCCGGAAGAAGTACCTCCCCATTGGAAAGTAACATCTTCAGAACATTCGAGGATCAACATATCGGCGTATTTCAACGGTTTTGTGATGGAGCACATCCAGTACGGTTCAAGATTTCCTCTAGGAGGTATATATCCCCATACCTTGACACAGACCCAGTCGTGGTGCTTGATCAGGGTGAGTTCATCCAGCACATCGGCCAGAGCAGCAAATGGATCCTGCGGCCAGGTAGGGTAATATCCCACCCAATTCTGATAGCCCGCATAAATGGTCAGGGGGTATGCCGGATCAAGCTGTGTGCCTTCCATAGAAAGATAGGAAATATACGAATTATTCGTCTCGAGCTTGTATCCTCTGGTACTGTATATTGCGTTTAAATCTCCTGTCCAATGCGGCCATGAAGTTGTGTACATAATATGCTCTTCCAAACCAACTAGTCTCTGGGGTGGCAGGTTGGTCATTTGCAGGTATGTTGGGAAAGGATCGATATTTACCAGGACAGGCTGGGCAGGGACAGGGTCGTTACCTACCCGGTCGAGGCGCGGGAAGGAGAGCCAGTTCCAGACTCCGAGTCCGGGTTGGAGGGCAAGTTGATCAGGTGAACATTGAACAATGCTTATGTTTCCAAGTCCCTGATTAGGAATATACAAGTAATTACTACTTTCATCGAATACCATTTTCTCAGTTGGTGATATAGGAAAAAGATCCTTAACAAAATTTTCCTGAAGATAGATATCACTACTTAACTCAAAGTCATCACATCTGTAAGAATACAAGCGAATTTGATTTTTATAGTAATTCATATCATAATGAAACATGTGTAAATAAACCATATCATTCGCCTGGTTATAATAAGTAGCAATGATGTGATCTTCCACTGGGAACTGTATTTCATGAAGAAATTCATATGTTGACGCATTATAAAATTGTATTATTGGTTCCAAAAACACAATAATGAGTCTATCATTTCTAGGCGAATATTGACATTCTCTAATTGTTTCAGATAGATAGATTGTTTCAACAACTGAGAAATTTGATGGATTAATAATAGTTACACTATTGTCTGACAATAAATAAATTTGATTCTTCACTTTATTGTAAAATAATGCATTACTATAATTTGAAGGTAATATCTGATAAGAATGAGATCCGATTATTTGGTTGGAGTTATGATCAATTTCTAACAATTTACAACCCCAGATGCCATCTTCATAGGCCAGTGCAATACAATTCCCATCTTTTAAGAGTGCGAAATCTCTTATTTCATAGGGTGAAGTCAAGCCATTGTTTTGGATCTGTCCAATAGTATAGTCCGACATATTCATAAACTCTAATACATTCCACCCACCTAAATATGTATAATTATTCTCACCTGGTTGAAATAAATTTACTTGATCTGTAGAAATTACTTGAAATTGGTCAGTATGGCCATCAACAACAGTTATTTGCGACTCCATATAATCATGATTTGAAACGACAAGTTTTTCAGAACCTGCATGATAAGCAAGATCGTAAATAGCTCGACCTATTGCAATTGAAGTGAATGAGTTATCAAATAGGTTTTGGATTGAAAGGAAAGTCTCTGATTCTGGCGAAAAATCTTGAATCCAGTAATTTTTTTGCCATGTAGGGTTTAGAACTCCTTTTAGGATATCGTCCCCTAAATGAACCTGGTGAATCAACTCCAGTGATAAAGAGTAGCTATCAATGGAATTCGCTTCGAGGTTGGAAAGAACTATTTGATCATCCCCTGCATGTATTAAATGATTGGATACTCCATTTACGGAGACAGAATTCTCAATATCAGAGCCGTAAATTTTGTATAAATTATAACCTGAACAATAAACACGATCATTCGAAGGACTACATAGGACCTGATCAACATGTGGTAAAATCAATTCTGCAACAATTGGTGAGTTGGTATTCTGACGCGTATAATCAACTATCACCAATTTAAAGTCACCTGCAGTCGTCTTTCCAACAAAATAAGCATAATGAATATTATTACCAATATAGCAAGATGATTCAGAGCCGAATACAGGAAAATCATTGATCGAGTAATTTGATATATAATTAAGTTGATTTGTATAAGGATTAATTAAAAATGCATCGAGGCATGAATTAGAATTATTTTGGCTGATACAATAAAGTCTGTTTGCTTCGCCTATATATTGCAATTTGGTTGCAATTTTATCCGATATATTATATGAGTCAAATTCGCTTAGATCTAATGGGTCTATTAAACATATCTGTCCACTTGGTGTTTGTGTTACACTACGTGTAATAGATAAAGCCAGATAGTCATTTTGGTGACAAAAAGTGACATCAAATATTTTATATTCAAAAGGTATATCATAATGGCCAAAAGTACTCATAGATGATAGATTAATTCCTACAAGACGGGTATCCCCAATTATGTGCACACTATTTTGTACCCAATATAATCTATCTAAATCAGGATTGTAATATAGGAAAGAACCTAACAGGGGATCTAAGGATGAAAATTCGTGAATAATTTGATTGTTATTACAATCAATAACCAGTAATTTATCATCCTCATTTGCACAATAAATATAGTTACGGCTATGATCAAAGGCAAGTTTATGAGTTTTTTCTATTGTACTATGAAAACCGATAAAATATCCTGTTTGTCCGACAGTGATTGCTCCTACGATTATGCCTGAAGTTTTATTGACGAGGATAATTTTTTGACCGGTATATACATAAAATAAATTGTTTATGTCATTATAAATGATACTATGTGGTGAAGCTTGAGAATTTTCATTTGGCACATATATATTTTCAAGGAAAACATCCTGGGCAGTTAAAAAATAAGAACTCGAAATAAAAATTAAAAGAAGTGTTATAAATAATTTTGCTTTCATGGCTTTATAAAATTAAGGTTAATAATCGGATTAATTACTAATAGAGGTGGTATAATTAAAAGCTATGGAGGGAAAATTTTTTCAGGAAGAAAGAGAATCAGGGAATTACTCTCTCTCTCTCTCTCTCTCTCTCTCTACGGAATTGTGGTATTTCAAACGCCATTTCATAAAGAGTTGAATATTACTCATTTCTCATTTCATGAATTGGGGGATTTAAAAATACAACAATATTGAGGGAAAAGCAAGAAAAACTTAAAACAATATTTAAAAAGAAAAACGTGTGAATTAAACTATTCACACGTTCAAATGTAAAAGAAGATGATCTAATATTTCCAGATGAATTTACAATGAAACCTGATCAGTTAACAATACGAAAATATTGGCAATCAGATAACTTCAACATTAAAAATCCCATTTTCAAATTTTCAAATTTCCAAATCACCTCCTTACTTCTTCCCGTCTTTGGTATCCATCACAGGTTTCTTATCCGTCCCTGAATTTGCCGGGGTTCCACTCTCCTTCGACGGCATAATTTTAACATTTGAGGGTGTGCCACCTTGCTGTACTTGTCCTTTGGCTTGTTGGGCTACCGGGCTCTTATCGGCATTCCAGGTTTCCGCCACAATCTTCCAGATCCCATCTTTATTTTTCTTCCAGACGTTAAGATACTTGCCATTATCTACTTTTGGCTCAGTAAGTCCGGGGAAAGTCATCGTCAAAGAATAGGTTCCAATATCAACCATAATATCCTCTCCCATAATTAATTCCGTAGTAGTTTTCTGCCCATCGAGTATTTTATAGCCTCCTTTTTGTCGCCCTAAATTATTTGAAAGGATTAGCTTGTACCCTGTTTCCTTTGCCCGGTAATTTGGCAAAGAAATAGCATCACCATCATAATATTTTTCCATAGTTTCATAACTGCCTGTTTTGACAAGATCTATCATCTCCTTGTTCATTTTCATGATTAAAGATTTCATTTCATCCCTGGATTGAGCAAAAGATCCAAAAGAGAAAAGCATAAGCAACAAAACTGTAATAGCATTAATAATCAAGCGTTTCATAATTTAATTTTATTAATTTAACCATTAATTATAACGGGTCCAAAGATAGGAAAAAATCAATTGTACAGACATTCATCTTCAGGATGAAAGAAGGAAAATCGCCACGATAGCAAGGGCTATGCCGAATGTCAGGGATAAACCGGGAATTACGCCGTAAATCAGTAATGAAATACCGACCGTGATGACGGGTGAAAGGCCGGTCATAGGTACCACGATCATTGCTTTTCCGCGGCGCAGAGCATAAACAATGGTAAGCGCACCGATAGAATTAAGGACATGTACCATCGCAGCCAGGTAAGGCCCTTTGAAACCCCAGTTAATCTCCTGGCTGAAATCGGTCATCCGGATGGCGACCGGCACAAGTATCAAAGCAGTTATGGCCATATACATAAAGATACTCTCTGCCTTCATGGTTTCATTGGCAAATTTCATTACCCAGGCCTGGATACCCCACATCAGGAACACAAGCACAGACATTAACAACCATGCATAACCGCTGATATTATCTCCGTCAGGTTTTTGATAGGATAAGAAAAAGATGGCTATGAGTGCAAGGATGATACCAGCCCATTGACGCAATCCTGCCCGCTCTTTGAGGAAGAGTATAGACAGAAAAATCGTAACTACCGGGAAAAGAGAGATAAAAGGAAAGACGATATAGGCCGGCCCGGAGCGCAATGCCTCAAACAGGATCAACTGTCCGCCTGCACCCAATAAGCCGATTACTGATCCAAGGAAAATCGATTTACGGTCAGTCTCGGGTTTCCATTTTATAATGGCCAATGCGACCAGTGCACAGGGGATCATGGTCAGTGCCCACACCGAATAGCCAAGTGTTGCCGGAAATCCCGCTTTCTCAGGGATTTCAATGAATGCACCCCATATTCCCCAGAAAATGGTCGTCGTTAAAGCAAAAAATAGCCAGGTTCTCGATTTCATCCTGATATTAATTTTAACAAAAATATCAATTTTAACTTACGAAACCTTTCTTTTAGTTTTTTTATCGTTTAATATTTGTTTTTATCTATTTCTTTTCTTATTTTTGCTTATCAGATTCTTTCGAAAGGTTTATTTATTTTTCATGATGCAATAAATTTACACGAAGATGCATAAAAAATTTCTTAAAACAGCCGGCCTGATGATCATTTTTACATTATGGCTTGGACAGGCATGGGCTCAAATATCCGTCACCGGCAAAGTGACCGGAGAAGATGACAACCAGGGATTGCCCGGGGTCAATATCACGGTTAAAGGTACAACTTTGGGTAGTGTTACTGATGCTGGTGGAAATTACCGCATCACGATAAATTCTCCTGATAATATAATGGTTTTCAGTTATATGGGCTATTTAAGCCAGGAAACCAAAGTTGGGAACCGTGCCGTGATAAATATTGTCATGAAACAGGACATCAGGGCCTTGGAAGAGGTGGTGGTTATGGGTTACAGTGAAAAGAAAAAGACTGAAATTTCAAGTGCTGTGACCGTAATGCCTGCTGAAAAACTCAGGGATGTTATCAGCCCCAACCTGACCACCATGCTGCAGGGTAAGGTTTCCGGCGTACAGATCATTAACAGCAGCGGCTTTCCCGGTTCCGGCGCCGAGATCAGGATCCGGGGGACCAGTACCCTGAATGGTAATTCGGAGCCTTTGTATGTCGTAGACGGGATCATTTCAGGTTACGGGGATCCGGGTATCGACCCATCGATGGTTGAAAGTGTAACGATCCTGAAAGATGCCGGGGCCACCGGGCTATATGGCGCAAGGGCCAATGGCGGGGTCATCATCATCAATACCAAGAAAGGATCTGGCGGTAAAACAAAATATGAGTTCTCCGCCACTGTAGGTATGAGAACGCCTGATTTCGGAAAAGTAAAGATGATGACCGGATCTGAAGCTTATGAAGCGCATAAAGGCTTATTCGTTGATTCCAACGGCTATTTTGATAAAGTCCGGTTCAATAACAACTACGATAAGTCTTTGAAAGACCGTGATTTCGATTGGATCAATGAAATTTTTACTCCCGCCATGGTCAGTAACTATTTCCTTTCAGCTTCCGGTGGTAAAGACAAATACAATTATTTCGTGGGTGCCAGTTATTTCAATGAAAAAGGCACATTTATGAACACGGATTTTCAAAGGCTGAATTTCCGGTCAAATAACAGCTATCAATTCTCCGACAGGGTCAACTTCATAGGAAATATCGACCTGAATGTGACTTCCGGTCACAGTTACGATTACATGGACATGTACTATGCTTTTCTGACCCTGCCATGGGACAACGCGTATGACGCTGCCGGGAGCCCCAAATATATTGACCAGAACACGGCCGGCTGGTATTCAAGGGATAAAATCAACCCTATCCACAGCATACAGAATTCTGATTATGCTTACAGGGGCGCATCAGCGGGATTACAGCTTGGATTGAACATCAATATTCTGAAATGGCTGAGTTTTTCCTCTTCTGCCGGTCTAAGCTACTGGAACAGCCTGGCCACCAATTCGGTATACCCGGAGGTTGCCGGCCCGTTGCACGGAATCGGAAGCCTCTACCGTCAAAACGACTTTGGATACGGAATACTCAATACAAATCTTTTCAAGCTTTCTCATTCATTTGGCGACCACAACCTTAGCGGACTGCTGGGGTTTGAAGTCAGTTATGGTTATGGTGACAGTTGGGGAGCCTCCGCTGAAGGATTACTGCCTGGGTTTAATGTTTTTAATACGGCATCAAAGAATTATAAAGTATTCGGCTCTTATGAAGAATCGGCTGTGACATCTTTCATCAGCCAGGCTAACTACAACTACAAGGAAAAGTACTTCCTGACCGGATCATTCCGTGTCGATAACAACTCCAAGTTTGCCCCGGATCATAAGACAGCCTACTTCCCCACCCTGAGCGGTTCATGGTTAATGAGCAAGGAGGAATTCATGAAGAATTCCGAAGCGATCAGCAACCTGAAATTGCGCCTGAGCTGGGGATATACGGGCAATGAAGCTATCGACCCCGGAAAATACAACGCTTTGTATTCACTTACCAGCACCTACAACGCCCAGATCGGCGCCATTCCCTTCCAGCTTCCGAATTCTGAGCTGACCTGGGAGATGACACGCCAGCTTGACTTCGGCGTAGAGATTGAGATGCTGAAAAGGTTTGAAATTATTATGGATCTTTACCAGAACAAAACTAAAAACTTACTTTTCGTGGCTCAACAGGCGTACTCGATCGGGTACGAATACAGGTGGGAAAACGCCGGAGTTGTGACTAACACCGGCGCCGAACTCGGCCTCTCTGCTAAGATTATCGAAAAAACTGATTTCGGTTGGAATTTCGACTTCAACGTAAGTTACAACCAAAATAAAGTCTCCGATATTGAAAATGCAAAGCCGAGGATCGTCGGCGGCATCGAGCAAAGGCTGGAGAACGGCAAGCCATTGTATGCATTTTACCTCCCCGTCTGGCTCGGTGTGAATCCCAGCAATGGTGAACCGCTCTGGGAACAGGTGATCAGGGATGAAAACGGGAATATTATTGACAGGGTCGCGACAAACCAGTACAGCAAAGCTGAAGCGCAATATGTCGGGTCGGCTATGCCCAAATATTATGGCGGTTTAACTACTGATTTAAGGTATAAGAACTGGTCATTGTCATTGAATTTCTCCTATACTGGCGGCAACAAAGTTTATAACAGGGACCGGACCCAATTCGATACGGATGGAGCCGAACCGCTTATGAACTGGATGGTTCCCATGGATGACTGGACGCGTTGGGAAGAACCGGGCGACGAAGCCAGCCATCCCAGGATGGGCGCCAATTCCCTTTCTTATTATCCTTCCTCCCGCTTCCTTGAGGACGGCAGTTATGTAAAATTCCGCTATGCCAGGATCACCTATCAATTACCGGGCAAATGGTTCAAGGATAAAATCGGCGGGTTATCCATCACCCTGAGCGGAGATAATCTATACACTTTCACCAAATATTCCGGTATTGATCCCGAAGCTACCCTGCGTATTACCGACTGGTCGATGGCCGGGGTAAATGACCTGAAATATCCCCTGAACCGCCAGTATAATATAACCGTCAAGCTGAATTTCTAATTTATAATATCGAATGACATGAAAAGAAATTTCAAAATATTCCTGGTCCTGGGCATTATTCCTTTCCTTCTAACTGATTGCACGAAAGAATATGACCCTTCCGATATGATAACGCCGGAAAAGCTCATCCAGATGCCTGACGGGCTGACCTATATTGCCAACGGGAATTATTCCATGTTCAAGGATGTGCTGTTCTTTAACGGCGTCCAGAACGGGAACTATTCCTACCTGCGTCAATATTTCTATCTTTCCGACTTTTCAGGTGATGATGTTGTCTGCGGCCAGGTTACTACCGACCCGCTCTTTTTGAGTTTCAACCTAAATCACGCCCCGGCGCAGGAAAACACTTCTTATTTCTGGTATGTGAGCTACAAAATGATTTCGGCCACCAACCTGGTGATCAGTTTATATGAGCGGGGTGAACTGTCAGACCCCTCTGCGAAAAATCTTCAGCTCGTCGGAGAGAATTACTTCATCAGGGCCTTTGCCCACTTCAGCATGCTGAATTTATTTGCAAAACCATATACGCACGACCCTAATGGCCCTGGAATCGTTATTCGCAATTCGGATAATGAACCTGCTCAAAAACCAAGGGCTACCGTCAAAGAGGTTTACGAATTCATTCTCGATGATTTGCGTATAGCCTCCGGGCTCATGCAACCAAATACCATCCGGGGAAAAGGTTATGCATCGGTCTATGCTGCTTACGCCCTGATGTCAAGAGCATTCCTTTACATGGAAGAACCCGATTCCGTCATCAAATATTCCGACCTGGTGATAAATTCCGGCCGTTATAGTATTACTGACGATTATCCCAACTATTTCAGGGCCGCCCCTTCTTCAGATGAAACCATCTGGTGCATCATTTTTACGGAAGTGGATGACCTGAAAAAGTTTGGCTCCATCGGTTCCATGTATTATTCCGATGGCAATTCAGGATGGGGAGAAGAATATGCTTCTGATCTCTATCGTGATCTTTTAGCTGAAAACCCCGGAGATAACAGAAGTCAATATGTAGTACCTTTACTGGATGACCAGGGTAACATCATGACCAAGACAGGTACCGGCATACGGATGTATTATATAACCAAATTTTCTTTCCAGGATGGCTCGCCGACACTCAGCTCCCCTGTCATGTTCCGCATATCCGAAATGTACCTGAACCGGGCCGAAGCATACGCCAGGAAAGGAGACGATGCAGGCGCCTTGAATGACCTGGATGCCATCCGGCAGAACCGCAACATGGCAAATAATCTTTTTAACGGCACGGTGCCAGCCGGGAAAACAGCTTTGCAAACCGTCCTTGACGAAAGAAGGCTTGAACTGGCCTTCGAAGGGCACCGGACTTTCGATGTTTACCGCAATAAAATGGATTTGAACCGGACATATTGGGGTTACCATCTTACCGGGCTGAAAGAAAGCGATGTGAACTATGATCAGCCTGCCCCAGTGAATATCATTTCATGGAACGACCCAAGAATAATTTACTATATCCCTGAAAATGAGATCAGAATAAACACACTCTGCACGCAGAATCCTTAAAATTTATATTAATCTTTAACATTAAAACTATGAAAAAAATGCGATTGATTGCTGGAATTTTTACTGTGCTGGCTCTCACAGCCGTTATCTTCACTGCCTGTAAAAAGGAGGAAAAGAAGCCTTTGCCCGATGCAAGTTTTTCCTTCGTGGCATCCGGTGACGGAAGAACCATCCAGTTTACTAACGAATCTACCGATGCTGCCACCTATGAATGGGCTTTCGGTGACGGCCAGACTTCAACAGAAGAAAGTCCTTCCCACACCTATCCTGATTATGGCCCTTTTACCGTAACCCTGACAGCAACCGGTGACGGCGGAACGGATGAATTCAGCTATACACTTACTGTAACAAAAGCCAGCCCTGTTAAACTGGATGACAACAGTTTTGATGACTGGAATGATATTGATTATGCTTTCCAGTCAGTGGATAACAGTGGCGGTTTGATTGAAAAAGTTAAAGTGGATTATGATGGCGAATTTATCTTCTTCTGGATGGAAGTGAAAGATAATATTACTGATTCTCTGCCTACCGGAATCCATTTCGACCTGGATAACGATACCCTGACAGGTTTCCTCCCATGGACCAACCCCGGGATTGGAACCGAGTTCTATATTGAAGCAGGTATCACCAGCACTTCATGGTCTACGGCCTTTATGTTCGATAAGGATGCTGCATCTCAGAATGACTGGTCCTGGATCGAAAAGTCAGTGACTGATTATATCCTCTATGGATATCATGTACAGGTCGGAGATAAAGTGCAGGTTGAATGGGCGATCAGGAAAAACAAGCTGGATGCCGTAACTACTAATGGTAATGTGGTGATGGGCAACAAGGTTACGATAATCATCAATCATTACTATGAATGGGAACCAGCCGGTTTCTTCCCCGGTAATGGTGAAAATGCTTTTGTGCTGGAAATGCTGTAAATTTTCTAATAATAGAGCAATTTTTGTATGAGTGAAAAGGCTGCCCTTCGCGGTAGCCTTTGCCTCTTTAACTGGTTTTCCTTAATTATTCAAGACACTGCTGAAAAATGATGAACTTAGAAAAATCCTTGACACTATTCCTGGCTTTAATCCTTGTTCAGATGAGCTATAGCCAGGCTTTTAACCATGTGGATTACCAGGGTCATGATTCCCTCATTTGTAATCCTGAAAGGGGGTTTATGCATTTTTCAAAAGCATACTCTATCGGATCATACAACAATCTTGATCTGGCTGATCTTTTTAGTTACAGGGAAGAAGGCATCACATTGATGTTCCGATATTTTGATCTGGAAAATTTCACTGCTTCCGATATATCAGGCGATTACCTGATCGGGATGAAAAAAGATTTTGAAATCTTGCGGCAGGCCGGAATGAAGTTGGTCATGCGTTTTTCCTATTGCGAAAGCATGACTAAACCTTATGGTGATGCCCCCATTGACATTGTGCTTCGTCACATTGAGCAGGTCAAACCCATTTTGCAGGAGAACAGCGATGTGATCCTCGTTGTCCAGGCCGGATTTATAGGGGCATGGGGAGAATGGTACTACACCGACCATTATGCTTTTTCCCCGGGAGTTATTTTCCCTGAACACTGGGCACTCCGGAGACAGATCGTCAATGCCCTGCTGGATGCAGTTCCTGCATACCGGATGATTGAAGTCAGGACCCCGGGTTACAAGCAGAAGCTGCTTGAGAATGACCAACCGGTTAGCGAACAGCAAGCATACTCCGACCTCCCCATTGCACGCATCGCCCACCATAACGATTGTTTCGTATCCAGCCCGGACGACTACGGCACTTATGATGATACCCTCGTCGAAAAGCCTTACCTGGAAGCAGATACACGATATACCATGATCGGCGGAGAAACCTGCAATCCTTACCCGCCTTATTCTGATTGCCCCAATTCGTTGCATGAAATGCGACGGTTCCATTGGACTTACCTCAATATGGATTACAATGTTCAACTGCTGAATGGATGGAGGACTCAGGGTTGTTTCCCGGGGGTTGAAAACAAACTTGGCTATCGCTATCGCCTGGTTGAAGCTGATATCCAGGATAGCGCCCGAGTGGGGGGTGAATTCCAGGTTAACCTGAAACTTATCAACGAAGGATGGTCAAATCCTGTCAATCCCAGGAAGATTGAGCTGGTGATCAGGAACCAGGCAAACGGCAAGGAATATGTATATGATATCAATGAAGATATTCGCTTTTGGCCCCTGGTTGAAGAGGTGACACTAAGCATTAAGGCCGGCATTCCACAGGGATTGGAGCAGGGCGATTACCAGGTCTTTCTCAACATGCCTGATCCTGAAATATCCATACGTTTTCAACCAAAATATTCTATACGGACAGCTAATATCGGCACGTGGGAAGATGCAACGGGACTGAATTCTCTTCTTTCGGAGTTCATAGTGGCAGATAACGCGGCTCTGCCCGGTTATAACGGTTCGGGTTTTTTTTACCCAAGGAAAGCCGTAATCATTGAAGCCGCATATATCAAGGTCGACGGCCTGGCAAATGACTGGGAAAAAATTGGAATTGCCTGCGAAATTCCAGATCAGCCTGCAGGGATCTTCAAAGCTTATAACTCTGGAGATTCACTCTACTTCCTGATCCAGGGAAGTGACCTTCAACAGGACTACCAGTTTTTCATCGATGCCGATAATCTTGAAAGTACCGGTTATTTTGCCTGGCAATGGAAACCAAACGGCGCCGACTACCTGGTTGAAAACGGGCTGCTTTACAAACATACCGGCGGTTCCGGTGAATGGAGCTGGGAACTGATCACAGATATTGTATCAGCGCAAAATGCGTCAGCCATTGAAACCGGGCTGGCCATAGCCGATCTTAACGGCATTGCCCTGGGGTATCAATACAGCGCTGCTTTTGTAAACGATCCCCAAAATACGGTGCTCGCCAGCTATCTTCCGGCAGAAAATTCCTACTTCATTCAGCTCAACCGGTTGTTGCCCCCCGCTCAGGGTATCAGATGCACGGGTTATGGCGACAAGGTTATTGCCTACTGGCCGGGATCTTCTGATGAAAATGTCTATCATGTTCTTGAAAGAAGCGCGAATAATGCCGACTATGAGCAAGTGGCGATTCTTAAAAATAATGGCATCACCTTTACTGATGCCAACCTTGCCGAAAACACACCGTATCAATATCGTGTTTACCGTACCAATGGAATTTCGGTCTCCCCCGCCACACAACCTTTTTCCATCACCACTTCTGAAGCTACGCCATATTTCATTGACATCGTTACCGATGGCGATGCAAGTGACTGGTATATCATCCCTCCGATTGCCACCGGTTATGATCAGCAACTTAATGCCCTTCGTCTGGTCAATTATGGGGATAGTATATTTTTCAGTTTGGAAGGCCCGGAAATTATCAGCAGTTATAAATTATACCTGAATACTGACCGCAGCGTTGAAACGGGCTTGCCAAATTACCTGGGCAATGCTGAAGGTTTTGATTATAAGATCATTAATGATTCTCTTTTCAGTGCAGTGGCTGATACATGGAATTTCTTGAAAAAGATATCATCCGTTACTTCAGGAAATTTTCTTGAAGGTGGCCTGAGGATGGCAGAAGTCGCAATGGTCAATGCAGGAAGCGCCTATGTTTCTGCGCATGTTAACGATTCTGACCTGCCACAGACTGAGCCCCAGGCAGAGTTTATCAAATTACCCCAGCCTGGCGTCCCGCTGTACTTTAATGTGAAGAATTCCCAATCTAATCCCGATACGCGTATTGTTATCGAATGGAGCAGGCCGGGTAACTGCCAGGGTTTTATCATTGAAAGATCGGTTGGCGACAGCGTGCATTTCAAAACACTGGTTGATCTGCCATACAGCGAAACTTACTATCACGATAATACCGTTCACCCGGACACAATATATTTATACAGGATGTATTCCTACTCCTCACTGAACCGGTCGGCGTACACGGTTATTTATGGCGGTTATCCCGGACAGATCTATGGAATCAGCGAATCATCTTTCAATGCCGCACAGGTAAAAGTCTATCCTAATCCTTTCAGGGGTTCAGCAAAAGTTGAAGTCTGGATGCGCTATCCTGCGCCGATAAATGCAGAGGTATTGAGCATTACGGGGGAAAAAATCCTTGATCTATATAGCGGTAAAACTGAAAGATATAATTACTTCGACATCAGGGATGGGTTATTAAAGCCGGGGATTTATTTCATACGTATAACCGGTGAAAATCTCAACATCAGCGAAAAGATCATTGCATATTAGCTTTTTCTCCGTCAGGCGATAAGCACTTTAACCCCTGAATCCTCCAATATACTTTTATCTTGTGCTGAAATACCTTCATCAGTCACTACCACATCGATCCGGCTGACAGGACAGATCAGGGCAAGGCTTTTCCGCAGGAACTTGGATGAATCGGCAACCAGGATCACTTCCCGCGAGATTTCGATCATGATCTGGTTCAGGTAGGCCTCTTCCACATTCGGTGTGTAGATGCCCAGGCGTACGTCAAAACCGTCGACCCCTATAAAAACCTTATCGACATAAAAATTTTTGAGGTTTTTTTCGGCAAGGGGCCCAATGAGGGAATGTGAATTCTGACGAAGGTATCCGCCCGGGATGATAAGTTTGACATTCGGTTTGCCGATCAGGTTATTGGCGATATTCAATGCATTGGTGATCACGGTGATCTCTTTCAGAGGGGGAAGGTTTTTAACAACTTCAGCTGTGGTAGTGCCGGAATCCACAATAATAGTATCCGATTCGTGGATAAGTGAAGCTGCTTTTTTACCGATCCGGACTTTTTCAAAAAAATGAAGCTTGGTTTTTTCGGAAAGCCCCGGGTCCATGCCCACAAAATGTTCGAACCTGATCGCCCCGCCTCGTGCACGTAAAAGAAGATTTTTCTCTTCTAATGATTTTAGGTCATTCCTGACCGTAACCTCGCTTACATCAAATAATTTGCTTAGTTCCGGGATATAAATCTCGCCTTTCTCCGAAAGCATTTCCAGTATCCGCTTCCGGCGCTGGATCGTATTGTTATTATCGTCCTTGGACATGTAAGAGTATTTTAAGTTAATCCACTGTTAAATTAAAAAATATTATGTTACAAAACGTATTATTTTTTATAAAAATATCTTTTCGCAACTATTTATAAGATTATTTCTTTCTTTTTCGTTTTTTTTTAATTTTATTTTCTTTTATTTTCATTATATTTGTTTTATTAAATTGATCTGAAATTCAATGGAACATCTTGGAATAGATGAAAGCGTATTGATCGGAAGAGGGGCAATCAATACCGCCAGGGAGATCGAGGGACAACCGGTATTGTGGAAAAAGACCTGGCAGAAGATAGCCAATGAATCAGGGGACATCAGTTCATTTCTCGGAGAAACACTGCCTCAGGTGCAGCGTATTATTCTTACCGGGGCAGGTACCAGTGCATTTATCGGGTTGAGCCTCAAAGGTAAATTTCAGAAAGCATTTGGAAAGATTACCGAAGTAATTCCCACCACTGACCTGGTATCCAACCCCGAAGATTTCCTGATCAGGGACGTGCCAACCCTCATGGTTTCCTTTGCGCGTTCGGGTAACAGTCCGGAAAGCGTGGCTGCCGTCATGCTCGCTGATCAGCATGTCAGTAAATGCCATCATCTTTTCATCACCTGCGATCCCAGCGGGAAACTTGCCCGTCATGCAACCCGGCTGAAAAATCACCTCATCCTTATGCCCGAAGAGGCTAATGATAAAAGTTTAGCCATGACAGGAAGCTATTCATCAATGCTCCTGACGGGCATATTAATAGCTGAAATTGATTTAATCCGGGAGAACGAACAAATTGTCAATACCTTATCAGAAATCAGCCGGCTTTTTATTACTTCAAAACTGGAAATAATTCGTAAAATAGCTGAAGCCGATTTCGACCGGGCCATTTTCCTTGGCTCCGGGCCTTTATATGGTGTGGCAACAGAGTCACATCTCAAACTTCAGGAACTTACTGATGGAAAAGTCATTTGCAAACACGAATCCTTTCTTGGCTTCCGGCACGGACCAAAAGCCGTCACTAACAATAAAGCACTTATCATTTACCTGCTTTCAAACAATAGTTACGTCAGAAAATATGAAATCGACCTGATACAGTCCATGGCCAAAGGGCAGCAGGCCCTTATGGAAGCCGGGGTCAGTGAAACACGTTTTAATGAGCTTCCTTTGGATCATTTCTTATATTTTTCCGAAGATGAAGTTAAACTTACTGATGAGTATTTCTGCATGGCAAGTATATTACCGGCGCAGCTAATTGGTTTTTTTAAATCCTGGAACCTCGGTCTGAGCCCTGATGCCCCATCAACAAGCGGCGCTATTTCACGGGTTGTTGAAGGGGTGAAGATCTATGGCATATAGAATTAAAAATTGAAAATTGAAAATTGAAAATTGAAAATTGAAAACTCAGAACTCAGAACTCCAAAGATTGAAAACATGAGTGCTGGCGAAATACATGGTGAAGTGCCGCTAATGGAGCAGATTCTGCTCAGGATAAAAGACCTGGAAAAAGAAACGGGTATTAAAAGAACGATTTTAGCTGCTTGTCCGAATTCCCGCGCTGTGATCAAAGCTGCACTGCGTTCAGCCAAGCGGTGCAACGCTCCCGTCAAATTTTCCGCAACCCTCAACCAGGTCGATCTGGATGGCGGATATACCGGGTTCACACAACAGGAATTTGTCAACTTCATCCGGCAGGAAGCCCTGGTCATCAACCTCACAGGTCCGGTGATCATAGCCATCGATCACGGCGGGCCCTGGCTGAAAGATAGCCAGCGTCAGGGAAGATGGCCGTACGATGCAGCAATGGCAGCCATTAAAGAATCTTTCGAAGCCGCAATCGATGCGGGTTACCATCTTATACATGTCGATCCGACGATTGATATTAACCTGCATGATAATGAAATAATCAGCATTGAGGTGGTCGCCCAAAGAACTGTCGAGCTGATCGCCCATGCAGAGAATTATCGCCGCAGGAGACATTTGCCCCGTATCTCCTATGAAGTAGGAACAGAGGAAGTCCATGGCGGCCTGGCTAACATGAAAACTTTTACACGTTTCCTCCGGCTCTTGAAAGAAGGTTTATATGAGAAAGCGTTTAACGATACCTGGCCCTGCTTTATCGTCGGAAAAGTCGGGACAGACCTTCATACTACCTTATTCGATCATGAGGTGGCATGGACCCTGGCTAAGATCGCAGCCGATTATAACAGTTACATAAAAGGGCATTATACAGACAATGTCGAAAACCCGGAAGATTATCCGGAATCGGGAATGGGCGCGGCAAACGTAGGTCCTGAATTCACCGAACGGGAATATGACGGGCTGATGGAGCTGGAAGCTTTAGAAGAAAATCTGATCAGGCAGGATAAAATAAAAGATGCAGGACAAATAAAAAAAACTTTGCGGGAAGCAGTTATCGCATCCGGGAGATGGAAAAAATGGCTCCAGGCAGGTGAAAACCAGGAAGATTTTAACTCGCTTGATCCCGGAAGGCAGGAATGGCTTATCAAGACGGGTTGCCGGTATATCTGGGAAAACCCGGAAGTAGTATCTGCCAGGGAAAAATTATATCTGAACCTGAAAAAATCCGGCATTGACGGTGAAGAAATTGTCCTTTCCCATATCGAACATGCAATGGAAAAGTATTTCTTTAAGTTTAACCTTTTCGACCTGAATAAGTACCTTTAAGGTGCTTAATCCCAAAAAATATGAACCTTCTACAAGAATCAGCATGCGAATTTAACGTCCTTGTCGCAGGAGAGCTAAACATCGACCTGATTTTCAATAATATCGAAATGTTCCCTGAAACAGGCAAAGAAGTCCTTGCCGGCCAGATGGTATTGACCCTCGGCAGCAGCTCAGCTATTTTCGCCAGCAACCTGAGTTCGATGGGTTCAAAGGTCGCTTTTGCAGGTATGATCGGACGGGATATTTTCGGTGAACTTGTTTTGAAGTCTTTGGAAGAAAAAAGAGTAAATACGCGTTTCCTGCTGAAGTGTTCTGAATTGAACACAGGAGCTACGGTGGTGATAAACCAGGAGGAAGACCGGGCCATGCTCACTTATCCCGGTGCGATGAATGATTTGTCGGCAGATGATATTTCTGATGAAATGCTCGCTTCCGCAGGCCATTTGCATGTCAGCTCGATATTTCTCCAGCCAGGTTTACGGAAAGGAATAATTGGGCTGATGCAAAGAGCAAAAAGATCAGGCCTCACAACTTCCCTCGACACCCAATGGGACCCGGAGGAAAAATGGGGGCTACCATTGGAAGAGCTGCTGCCACTGGTTGACGTATTCCTGCCCAATATGCAGGAATTCCTGAATCTGAGTCGTTCGGCCGCCCTGACAGAAGGTATTGAAAAAATGGCTTCCCGTTTAAATATCTTAGTGGTGAAAGATGGCAGTAACGGTGCCTATCTTTGGCATAAAGGCCATTTGGTGAACCGGCCCGCTTTCCTGAACCCGGATGTGGCAGATTGCATCGGTGCAGGGGATAGCTTCGATGCCGGTTTCATTCACTGTTTTATCCATGGGGACCCTTTGGAAGATTGTCTCCGGTATGCTACGCTTATGGGGGCTATTAACACAACAAAACCGGGCGGGACAACTGCTTTTACAGATAAGCAGGCTATCCGGCAGATTGCCCGTGATCGCTTTAATATGGAGATATAGACTGATGAAATTACAGGACAAACTGCAATCTTTGAGCCAGGAAAGGAAAGCCATCCTGGCCGTAAACTTTTATAATTTTGAGACCCTCAGCGGCATTTTGCGGGCAGCTGCAAAAGTCAATCAACCCATTATCCTGCAGGTATCAGAGAGCACCATCCGTTACCTGGGTTTAAAAATAGCAAATTCGCTGGCCCGCACAGCCCTGGCCGATTACGGGGTGACCGGCTGGTTGCACCTTGACCATGGCAGTTCGCCGGAAATCGCACGCAAATGTCTTGAAGCGGGCTTTGATTCGGTAATGATCGATGCCAGTGAAAAGCCATTTAATGAAAATGTCAGGATCACCCGGCAGGTCGTTGAGATGTCATCTCAATTTGATGCCAGCGTAGAAGCAGAATTAGGCTATGTTGCCAAGCTTGGCCAGTCGCAGGGAGATAGCAAATATACGCAACCCTCGGAAGCCAGCCGATTCGTTGAGCTGACCGGCGTAAACGCACTGGCGGTGGCTATTGGCACGGCTCACGGTTTCTACAAATCAGCGCCTGAGCTTCAGATCGCACTACTCAAACAGATCCGGCAGGCAACACCTGCTGCCCTGGTTCTGCATGGCAGCTCCGGGATACCGGACGAAATGCTCCGGGAGGCCATCCATGCCGGCATCTCCAAAGTGAACCTTGCTACGGAATCAAAAAATATCTTCATGAAAACTTTGAAAAATGAACTCAGGCAAACTGATGAGATAGACCTCCGTAAAGTATTCCCCGTGGCCATCGAGGCGGTGACAAACCTTATCGGTCAAAAAATTAAAGTTGTTTATTAATCAATGTTTGAAATTATGAAATTTACATATTTTCCCACTCTCCTTGTATGCTTCATTACCCTGGCAGGATCGGCCCAGAACCCAGACACATTGCGCCTGAAGAACTTCCGGCCTGTTTCGATCTATAATATTCCCATTACCAAAGTTGACCAGGCCCGCTTCCCGGTTATCGATATGCACTCCCACGATTATGCAAAGACCGACCAGGACATTCAGACCTGGATCAATAACATGGATAAATTCGGTATTGAAAAGACCATCATCCTTTCCTGTCAAACCGGCCCGGCTTTCGATTCAGTTTTAGCCAAATATGCGGCTTATGGCGACAGGTTTGAAGTATGGTGCGGGTTTGATTATACCGGTTATAACAGCTCCGACTGGCCGGTCAATGCATTGAAAGAACTGGAGCGGTGTCATAAACTAGGGGCGAAAGGCATCGGTGAATTGGGTGACAAGGGATTGGGACTCGTATATTCCAAGCCTACCCCGGCTTATGGCATGCATATCGACGATCCAAGGATGAAACCCCTCCTGCAAAGATGCGGTGAATTGGGAATACCCATCAATATTCATATTGCCGAACCTTACTGGATGTACCTCCCGGCTGATTCAACCAATGATGGATTAATGAACGCCTGGACCTGGAAAATAGACCTTACCAAAGAGGGTATCCTCGATCATGGTGAAATGATCACGACACTGGAGAATGCTGTCAGGGATAATCCCAAAACGACATTCATCGCATGTCATTTTGCCAACTGCTGCTATAACCTTGAAATCCTTGGGAGATTGCTTGATCAATACCCAAATCTTTTTGCAGATATCTCTGCCCGTTATGCTGAAACTGCGACCATCCCCCGATATATGGCTGCTTTTTATGACAAATACCAGGATCGCCTGCTTTATGGAACCGATATGGGTTTTGAAGATGCGATGTATGAAACTACCTTCAGGGTCCTGCAAACCCCGGATGAACATTTTTACAGGACGGAGCAATTCAACTATCATTGGGCCCTTAACGGGTTTGACCTGGATGACGAAATCCTGCAGAAATTATATAAAACAAATGCCGTTATAGTCATGAAACAAGCGGCTAAGAAATAATTAAAGGAAAAATGAAAAGATGAAAAAGACAGCTATTTTATTTTTTACTATCATTTCGGCAATCGCGCTTTTATTCCCGGGTTGCAAACCGAAAGAAATAAAGATTGTTTCCGGGAATCTTGAAATAACCATCGACAATAAGATGAAAAGCGCTGTCAACAGCACCTTTCCCGGAGCCGAACCTTTCATGGATCAGCCTCAGCCTTCGGAATATCTTGTGACAAAGCATTTAACGATGTTAGATTTTGCATTGACCTCCTTTAAAGAAGAGGAAAATTCAGACAGTATCGGAAAGGGGAAAAAGTTCATTGTAACCGGAACGTTTGAAAAAGATGACTATTCACTGGAAAAACAGGTTATTATAAGGATTTATAATGGATTTCCAGGTATGGCTGTTTATAACGTCCGGTACCGGAATACCGGAAACAGGGAAATACAGGTAAGGCAATGGATTAATAACCATTATGAGATATTATCACCCAACGACCAGCCGCGTTTCTGGTCATTCCAGGGAGGGACCACTAATGAGAGAAAAGACTGGGTCTTACCCATTGATAAAGGTTTTTACCAGCGGAATTACCTCGGCATGACCAGCTCGGATTATGGCGGTGGCATACCTGTAACGGATATCTGGCGAAAAGACGCCGGTATCGCAATTGGCCATACTGAATTAGTTCCCAGGGAACTCTCCTTACCCGCAGATATGGATAAATACTCGGAATCCATTGAGATCGGCGTGGAATATGAATATCCTGGTGGATTAACCCTGGCAGAAAATGATATTCTGACAACAGATGAGACCTTCGTCATGGTTCATCAGAAAGACTATTTTTCATCCCTCCAGCTTTTCACCAGGTTCATGAAGGCAAAAGGAATCCGGTTTGCAGAAACTGAAGAAGACGCGTACGGGTCGATGTGGTGTGCCTGGGGGTATGAAAGAAATTTTACCCTTGATGAGATAATCGGTACTTTGTCGAAAGTTAAAGAATTGGGGATCAGATGGGTAGGTATTGATGATGGTTTTCAGATTGCAGAAGGGGACTGGAACCTTGACCCAAAAAAGTTTCCGAATGGAGACATTGACATGAGGCGACTGGTGGATCAGATCCATGCCCAGGGCCTGAAAGCCATGATCTGGTGGTCGCCGCTTGCTGCCGATCCGGGAAGCCGCATCCTCCGGGAAGATCCTGATGTATTGCTTTATAATGAAGACTGGTCACCGCGTTACATTACCTGGTGGGATGCCTGGCTGATGTCACCGGCGTATGAAGGGACCAGGAAACATACCCGTGAGGTATTAGACATGTTCCTGAAAACCTGGGATTTCGATGGCATCAAGATCGATGGGCAGCATGTCAATGCCGTCCCTGCCGACTATCAACCGGATCATGGACTGGAAAACCCGGAGCAGTGTATTGAAAAACTTCCGGAATTCTTCAGCATGGTACTTCATCATGCCCGTGAAATTAAGCCAAATGCTGTCATTGAGATTTGTCCATGCGGATGTTGCATGTCGTTCCACCTGATGCCATACCTGAACCAGGCAGTTTCTTCCGATCCGAAAAGCAGCTGGCAGGTCAGGCTAAAAGGCAAGACTTACAAGGCGATAATCGGCCAGACCGCTTATTACGGTGACCACGTTGAATTGATGGATAACGCGAATGATTTTGCAACGCAGATGGGGATTGGGGCCGTGATGGGCACAAAATTTACCTGGCCTGAGGATAATCCGAAAGCGAGCGCCAGCTATCTGCTTACAGCAGAAAAAGAAGAGATATGGAAGAAATGGTTTGGCTTGTATAATCAGAAAATGCTACCGACGGGAAATTATCTTGGCGGGCTTTATGATATTGGATATGATAAGCCGGAAGGTCACGTGATCCAAAAAGGCGATACGATTTTCTATGCTTTCTATAGTCCGGATTGGAATGGGAGCATTGAACTGAGGGGACTGGATGCGGGCGGGCAGTACAGGGTGATTGACTACGTCAATTCTATCGATCTTGGCATGGTTAAAGGGAGTAAACCAATTATAGATATTGGCTTTAAGCAATATTTATTATTGGAGGTTTATCCCGAATAATTTTAATTTTGAAGTATGTATCTCAGTCACCTGGAAATAGATAATTTTCTTGGAATCAGGTCGGCCCGGATCGATTTCAATGAAACCACCGTATTGATCGGGGAGAATGATTCAGGAAAATCTGCCCTCCTTGAAGCCATTGATAAGGTGCTGGCTGTCAATAAGGAAGGAGGCAAGCTCCGGTTCTATCCACATGAGTTTCATGTGGAAATGAGAGGCGGCACGTATGCTCCTACGGGCACCCTGCGCATTGCCCTCACTTTCAGGGAACGCCGGCCGGATGAGTGGTCTCTTCTCCAGGGCAATGAAATGGGCGTTCTTATCCGGGATGACAAAAACGTCATCCAGGAGCTGACTGTTGAAGTCACAGCCCAGCCCGGTGAAAAAGCTTCTTTTCCGGAATGGGGTATCCGTATTCCGGGCACGGACACTTCAGGAATGAAGAATGATCAGACTATTCTCGACTGGATCCGGAGGATGAACCCGGTATTTCGCATCAGGAGCGGAATCCTGACAAGTATCCCTGAACAAAAAGCGCATGATACATCAACGACAGGTAGCGAACCTGAAAAAAAAGAGGAGTTTATCAACCGGATCAGCAAGCACTTTGAAAACCTTTTACAAGGCACTGCCCCGGATGTCCATGCTGAACTTCGGGCCGGTTACCGCACTGCAATGAATTACCTCGAAGAAGCCTCCAGCCTTTTCCTGCCGGAAGGTTATTACGCACAAAGTATCATTGGCGATATTCTGGGAAAGCGTAGCTCTTCAGAGGGATTAATCGGAAGGGGTATTCATTATCACCACGGGTCAGCAGCTGAAATGATCGGATTGCTACTGTTCACAAATGCCATGCTGCAATCAGGCACTTTGCTTGCTGATCCTGCCTCAGAACCTATTTTCATCTTTGAAGATCCGGAAGCCAATCTCCATCCCATGACCCTTGAATCAGTCAGGTTGATGATCGAACGCCTCAAATGGCAAAAGATCATCACCACGCAATCAGGAGATTTCCTTTCAGGCTACTCCCTGCAGGATATCAGGCGCATTACGAGGCAGGCCGGTCATGTAAGGCAATGGAAGATTTCGCCCGGCAGCCTGGGTAACGAAGACTTGCGCCGGCTGAGCTATCACATCCGGATGCGGCGGGGTACGGCTACTTTCGCCCGTTGCTGGCTCCTGGTAGAAGGCGAATCGGAAGTGTGGCTCCTCCCCCATGTAGCACGCTTGTGCGGCTTCGAACTGGCGATGGAAGGCGTGGTGTGCATTGAATTTGCCCAGTGTGGTATCTCACCGCTTATTAAAGCGGCCAGGCAACTCGGGATAGAGTGGCACCTCCTGGCAGATGGCGACGCGGCAGGCAAAGCATATATCGATACGGCAAAACACTTTGCAAACCAGTCGAATGAGGATTATGCTAACAGCTTTACCGGGCTCAGGGATAAGGATATCGAGCATCATTTGTTTTTTAACGGTTACGCTGCCGTTTACCAGGAATACTCCGGTATTCCCATTAATTATGGGCAAAATATGCAGCCGCGCCGAATTATCGGGCGCGCCATCCACCGTAATTCAAAACCTTTCATGGCGATTGCCATCGTAGAAGCCATGGCACAGCCAGATTCCCCGGGGGTACCCCCTGTTCTCAGAAAATTAGTTGAAACCTGCGTTCGCCTGGCACAGGGAAGATCTTAATAATTGCCATTTCATTTTATTCCTTGGTTGCTGTCATTTTGTTTGTTATTTTTGAAACGCGTAAAGTTCTAACGAAGGAACCGGGTTATCAATAATCTATGCTCACTGGCACAGCTAAAAGAACAATTCCATACCTCTTTCTGATATTGTTTTCCACTTTAGGATCCCGGGCTCAGGTCCTGAAGGCTGGAAAACTTATACCGGAGGTTCATTGCATGAATGACAGCAATCATCATTATGCCCTGTACCTCCCCAGCTACTTTTATGAATCCGATGTGGAAGAATGGCCTGTGATCTATGCTTTTGATGCAGCTGCCCGTGGGTCGCTTCCAGTGGAACTGTTCCGTGAGGCATCTGAAAAATACGGATATATCATTGCCGGAAGCAATGTATCCGAAAACGGCCCCTGGGAACCAATCCTGAAGGCCGCCGAGACCATGTTCAAGGATACAGAAGCACGTTTCAAAATCGACCCTAAACGCAGGTATACGACCGGGTTTTCAGGTGGTGCCCGTGTAGCAACTTCACTCGCGGTGCTATATGGCACATTTGAGGGTGTCATCGGCTGTGGGGCAGGTTTCTCAAACAATTATCCACCTCATTTTGACCTGGATTTCAGCTATATCGGCCTTATCGGGAACCGGGACTTCAATTACCAGGAGATGCAAAACCTTGATAACCGGCTTAATAAATATAATATTAGCCATTATATCTATGAATTTCCGGGAGAGCATGACTGGCCATCCGCCCAGGTCATTACTGATGCCGTTACCTGGTTGGAATTCAGGGCTATGGAGAATGAATTGAAATGGACTGATTATGGTTTGAGAGAAGATTTTTATGAAGCAAACCATCAATTGATCCTGGATTTTATCGGGGAAGGAAGAGAATATGATGCTTCCAAGCAGTGTGAAAAACTTATCTCTTACCTTCATGGGGTCAGGAATATCAGTGAAATAGAAAAAATATTCGAAAATTTGAATAAAACCGATGCCATTCTAAAAGAAAAGAAAAACCTGGCTAAGATTTTGGAAGAAGAACGGGATTATTACCTGCAATATTCAGATGCTTTTGTTTGCTATCGTATAAATTATGAAGATAGTATGACACCTGTTAAGCCAAATTCATGGTGGAAGGAACAGCTTAAGATTGCCAATAGCAAGATTACAAAAGGTGATAACCCTACAGATACTTTACTTGGACGCAGGATGATTGATTTTATCTGGAGGACAGCCCATATGCAATATGAAAGCGTCCAGGGTACAGAATATCAACCTACTTCAAGATATTTCCTGGAGATCTGGGCTATGGCTCAGCCTGATGCAATAAGCCCATACTATTTTCTTGCTAAATTTTATACCAAGCAAGGCAGGTATGACAAAGCCCTGAAATCATTGGAGGCTGCCATCGACAGAGGGCTTTCCGATATCAACCTCATTGAAAATGACAGCATCCTTGTTAATCTTATCATGATTCCTGAATACCAGCAGGTTGTAGCTAAGATGGTGACTAATTGAATTGGCGGTTCAGGATTCAAGCCTACTGATCCTCCCCTTCCATTGACTTCTCCAGTTCCCTGGCCTCGCCCAGGAATTCCTCAACATCCATTTCACGGAAGAAAACAAGTCCATGGGCGGCCCGGATCCTGGGATGAGGGTTTTCATAGAAATAATCCTTTCCTAAAAGTAACTGTATAGATTTTAGCTGTTCGACCCATATCTTTCTGGACAGCTTGCTGAACGGCCCATCCATTTCATAGCTTGGAAAGGAAGCATCGACCTGGCTGAGGTAGCAGTTATGGAATGAACCCTCCAGCATGGAAAGTGAATTAAGCGAGCAAGGTACAAAAACATCTGCTTCAGCCGGGTGAAAGCGATACCATACATTACGGTAGCCCCATATTCTGAGTTTTTCAAGATCAGTTTCTGAAGACCACTTCCTGATTGCTTCGGCAATGGTCTGAAGCACTTTGTAATGAGTGTCAGGGCCACTGCCTTCCGGGTCCAGCGCGAGGCTGATGACAGTCGGTTTGATATCACGCATCATTTTCAATACCGGTTCCACATCGCGCGCTTTTTCCGGTGCCTGGGTGAAGATATCACCGGTATAAAAGCCCAGTCGTAAATGATGGATATTTTTTACCTGGACCCCATAATGAGCCCAAACCAGTTCCTCCTCAAATTCGCGGATCATCCCTTTGAGCTTTTGAATGTCCGGGGGATTTTTCTCCCCATCGTAACTATGATCAATATAATGGATCATCGAATCAAGCCTGACCAGCAGGTCCTGAATATCTTTAACCCCGTAAATCTCCACAAAGGCTCTGACGATACGATGACTGAGCCCTCGTTGTTTTTCAAAAGCATTACCGGACGCAACATTGTCAAGGTAATGATACACATCTTTATCCCATTTGAACCTATATCCTTTTTCAAAAAAGTCAGGATATTGAATCATCCGGATAAGGTCGTCATTAATCAACTGACGGGTATGATCAAGGGACGATCTGACAAATTTATTGGTGACCGCAGTAAAACCCGAAGTCATTATGGCAAAATGGAGTTTGTTGGTATGTGACCTGACCTGGTGGGCTATATGAGGAAGGATGCCCAGCATGATATCGTCATGATGCGGCCCGGTGTGGAGAAACACCTGGTCGAGCTCGGGTTCGAGCCCTTTTTGTAATTTGTGTTTTATGGCATCTTCAACCATTGGCACAATGCTTTCCGGAGCGCCGGGGATCATAGATGCAAAAATATCCGATCCGATATCATCAGTTGTCAGGTGATGACCGTATTTATCAAGTTTTTTAGTCAGGTCAATGATGGAACGTTCAGTTTTCTCATCCGTCCACGCTCCTTTATTATAATATCTCAACTGGCTGTCTTTCAGCCTGGAAGCAGCGCCAATGGTCAGGAAAAAGCGGCTGTTGGGAAGCTTTTGAAAGGCTGTGGCCGGATAAGTATTTCCGGGAGGGTTTTCCAGGGCCTGCCTGACAACTTCCGCCTTTGCTTCGCCTGCAGCAATGATAATAGCAACAGCATCAGGATTATGGGTTATGGTATCCAGGCCGATTGTGATCACCATCCTGTTCCTGGAGATTTCGATCCCTCCCAGGTCTGTCGCTGCTACGGCCTGGGTCTCAAAATTTGTGGAAGTGAGCCTTGTTGTGCTGTAATGATCGGAACCCTTGATATTGAACGCAATATGCCCGTCAGGACCGATTCCTCCTAAAAAAAATCCAATACCACCTTTATCCTGTATTTTTTTTTCGTAGCCTGTGCACCACTCATCAATCAGGAAAATAGAATCCTGTTGCAGACGGTCGAGTTCATTTTTACATTCCCGGTAACGCAAAGAGAGGTCAACTTTATTGCCCGGAAACACTTCCCGGTAACTTTTCCCACCTGCCAGACGGATCTCATCACAATTTACCAGCAATGCCCTTTTTGCATCCAGACCAAATCCGTCTATATAAAAGTTTTGAATATAATAGTAAAAACTATTGTGTTGTTCAGGCGATATCGGGTAGAATTCATCGATCTGGACAAACTGCAGGCCTTTCAGGTCAGGTTTTTTGGCCAGGAAAAGCCCATGTTCTTCACGGAGTTTTCTTTCAGAAGGATCATGCCAATGTCGAAGGAAATGCATGGTCCATTTGATAAAATACTCCGGGGTCTTACCGGTAGGAAGACTGATCACGCCTTCAGGATTTTGAGAAACCCATTCCAGGAATCGAAGGGAAGTCAGCATTCCAAGCCTGGGAAAATTATCGACCAGAATATATGGAAGAAAGGTAGTGATTTCGTAGCGGCCGGCTTTTTCGTAGAAGGATGATTCTACGGATGATGAAAATTTTTGCATCGGTTATTTATAGGTTCATGCAAAGTTCGTGAAAGTATTTGAAAGAAGAAAACAGAAGTCAGAAGACAGAATGCAGAAGATTTTGTTGAAAATTTTGATTCTTAGTCATCAATTAACCACAGTAGGCACATTAGAACACATAGAAAGCCACAATAGACCTAAGTGTTTTTCTAATGTGTCCTAATGTGTCTAATGTGGTAAAAAGGCGTAACGCAGATACTCCTGTCAACTGCCGACTCGATAAAAAATATTCCTATCTTTGCCGCCAGCCACGGTCTCGTAGCTCAGTGGATAGAGCAACAGCCTTCTAAGCTGTGGGTCGCGCGTTCGAATCGCGCCGAGATCACTAGGAAGTTGGCAGTTGACAGTTGGCAGTTGTCAGGATCACAAACCAGTGGTTAATTACCGGAAAGGGCTGGCCGGTGGCTGTGAGCCGTCTATAAAGCCAATAACTGAAAACCTGCCTTATAATATTTAAGATTTTATGGCAAAAACACATAAATGTGCTGTTAGTGGCAAAGAATATCCCCTTGATGCACTTCGCCAGGGTCCAATTATCCATTTATCCTTCTTAATCTGATACTCTCCTGCCTGGCTGCAATCCAGGCTCCGATTATCATGATGAGCCAGAACCGGAAAGAAGCCCGTGACAGGCGAAACCAACGATCATTTTGAGATACTTAGTATTATTGGATTTTAACCGGTAATTTTAATGGCATGAAAATAGCCAGGTTAAATAACATTCACCGATGGAAAGTTTCAGATTTAGTTATCCACAATTATTGGATGTACAAATTACCATCAATCATGCCCATGGATGATATAACTTTACCTGGTTTGGTTAGCCAAACGTTAGCCCCAATAATTTTATTAAGAATATTAAGAGCAGTAATAATAGCCAACTCAAAACAAATAGCCTGTCTTGAATTATTTCACCAGCGCCACCGTCCCTACTCTTTCTTGGTTTCCAGGAATACCATCCACCGTGAAAATAATCTTATACACATAGACACCTCCCGGGCAGGGATTTCCGTTCTTTTTTCCATCCCAGCCAACCAGGATGTCATTTGATTCAAAGATAAGTCCTCCCCAACGATCAAAAATGCTCATTGTGAAATGTTCTAGGCTCAATGAAAAATGAGATACACTGAAAGTATCATTGATTCCATTTCCATCTGGCGTAAAGGCATTAGGGATGAACAAATTGGTTTCTGGTATTTCTTCAGAAGTAAGTTTGATATAAACGGAATCTGATCCAGTACACCCTACCGAAGACTCCATCTCAACCTTGAACTTTCCTTCTGAATTGATGACGATGCTTTCCGTGGTATCACCAGTGTTCCAGAGGTAGGAAGAAAGACCGGAACCGGCATCCAGGACTTCGCCGGGATTCATTTCCAGTGTATCGGTGCCATGAAAGGTTGCAACCGGGTTTTCGCTTACAATCAGTTGTATACTTTTCTGGTCAGTGCAGCCGACAATGTCAGTAGCCAGAAGGGTGTAAAAGCCGGCATCCGAAGAGGTTACATTGAAAATGAACGGATCGATGTCGGAGGTGTCACCCGATGGATAAGTCCAGCGGTAACTTATTGGGGGTTGATTGCCGGACGCAATGCTCATGAGGCTGAACATCTGTCCTTCGCAGACTGTTTTAGAGGCTGATAAAATGATTTCGGGCGGCTCGTAAACTATCACTTCCCCGGTGCTGAACTCGGCCGGGATAGGATTGCCGCTTGCATTGGTAAAATAGCTGACAGACGGCTCAATATACCATGACAAATCACCCTGGCCGGGATTCTTGGTTGTAAACACTAAGTCCAGGATGGTTTCCGGCAGGGCAAAGGTAACCGGAGAAAGAGAATTCCACGCCAGGTTGATCTCCCCGGCTGCCTGGTCAACCCAGCCAGTGAGGCTGTCGACGAGTTGGGGATGTACATTAGTAAAGCCTTCGCATTGCAGGTTATCGGCGTTGTAGCCAAGCTTCAGGTGAAAATCGGCTACCGAGGTGAAATTATCCACATTCACCGCCACCAGCGCTGTATTGTCCAAACAATGCCCTCCCTCGCCGGTTACAGCATGAAGGTAGGTAAGGATGATGTTCTGAATTTCGATCACGAAGGTTGTATCGCAGTCGTTTTCGTCTTTGACAACACAAATGTAGCTTCCGGCTTGAAGATTATTAAATGTCCCGTTGTTGGTTTGCCAGTTGCTTCCGTTGTTGATTGAATAAAATATTTGCGTGGTGGAACCAGTTACAACTATCTCAATCGAACCGTTTCCTAAAAAATCCGTCTCGTCTGTTACAACTGGCGGCTGAACCTGCGGGCCAGGAATATCTGACAGGATTACCGGATTACCGATATAAAATCCATCACAGCCGTTAATATCACGGATGCGAACGATATAGGTTCCTGCCGGTAAATCAGTAAAAATGCTGTCAGATGCATAGCTTGCCCCATCATCAACCGAATATTCCAAACTTGAACCGGAAGGTGAAAATGCAGAAATAATCAGTTGTCCATCAGGCCTGAAACAATGAGGTGAAATGGTTTGAACCTGCGTAACCTGTAAGTTTCCGGCATCTTCGATGGTATAAACTGAAGAAGCCGTTTCACAGCCGTTGGCATCTGTGACTGTAAGGACATATTGCCCCGCGGAAAGGTTGAATACATCAATGTCTGTTCCGAAATTGTTGCCAGAAAGGTCTTCCCATTGGTATTGCATTGGTTCCGTCCCTTCAATGGCAAGCCCGGTGATCGAACCAGTTGCTCCATTGCAGGTAGTTGGAGTCACTACAAGTGCTGATTCATTGATCTGGATTGGAGGATAAAAACCGACATGAACCGTATCGCTATCACTGCAGCCAGTTTCGTTGAAAGAAGCCCTGACCCAATAGGTGCCTGAATCTGAAACCGTAATTGTTGGGCTTCCGAACTGGCCGGTGGACCAGGAATAGAGATCTGCCTCGCAATTCGCATTAAGTGTAACGGTATTGCCCTCACATATCGTCAGGTCAGGCCCTAAATCCGGATGAGGAACAGGATAAATTTCTATCTCTCTCGAAGTATGTTCATATCTACCTGTAGGATACCAGATATCGACTTTTACCTCGTGAGTTCCCGGAAATTGGAATGTATAGGTTGGCGAAAGCTCATAGGAGATATTTCCCGGGCCAAATTCATCGAAATTCCATTCTATGCTGTCGGGAGTCGGGACAAAATTAGGAAGGAATTGAACCGGTGTACCCTGGCAGTAATTGTCAGCTTCCCATTCGAAACGGTAGAGGTAATCGAGAAGGATATTTGGCAAACCCCACTCACAAACTCGTCCCAATAAATATATTCCATTTGGATCGAAATCGCAATTCAGACCTCTTTCCCACGGTTTGTTAATTACACCAATATAATATTGATAATTGGGGAAATTATGCGTTGGGAGAGAAGTATAAATTTTCCCATCGTTTGAAAGTTGAATATTTACTCCACTCTGGTTTGAAATCTCAATTGCAGAATTTACGAAAGCGGTTGAATCTTGAATGTATTGCATATCATATTGATATAAATAACCCGAATCGGATTCTTCAAAGGTGAGATACAAATATTTAGAGTCAGGTGAAAATTCACAACAATAAGCTGGTTCATAAGACCCCCAGATATTTTTCCTGTTGATCATGTACAGATATTCAATTTCCCCTGTTTCATCATTAAAGGTACATACTTCAAATGATTTTAAGTATTTTTCTTCGATACCAATGGTTCCTGCTCTGTGACCATTAACTAAATACTTTTTATCTGGTGATATTTTGATATTACCGCCATCGTCATATAAGAATTCCCGGTAAATACCGGTTGAACTAATGACAGGATCAGTATGAACTCCTTGTTCATCAACCAGGAAACTTGCATATCTGTCATCATGATAAAGGCGTGTGACAACCCAATATGCATCACCCGATCGGCTTTTCGTGACATTTTGATGGTCATGTGCCCAGAATGCCGCTTCCAATTCAATATTTTTAACATTAGTCACTGCTCCAAGTCCTCCGTTCAATGACATATCAATAATTGAATAATAAAATCCTTTAGGAGATATCCAATCGGAAACGGTAAACAAATAATACTGATCGGCAGAACCAGGCCTGGGAAAACTAATGGCAGATTGATCCCAACTCCCACCTGGAAGGATGTTTTCGCCATTGTCCATAATTTCTCCATTCTTGTTCCAAACTCTGTCGCCATCGGAATAGAACAATAAATTTCCAAGCGAATCACTCATAATTGTCCCATTACTAAAGCCAGCTCCAGTACCTACAGGTAACCAAGGCACAGGTTGGCCTGAGTTAAATTTTAAACCGGCCCATTGTCCAAAAATCCAGTTATCTGCCTGATGCTGGGAATATAAACTTTGAACTATTATTAATTGTAAGAAAATAATAAGGGTATATTTTGGATAACTAAACATAGTTCATTGAGTTTAAATACGCTATATCAGGCAATTTGCCTGATATAGCGTAAAGTTATTAACTATTCCCAAACGACATGGACATCCCCACCAGTTCCATTTTCTAAATCAGAACAAGTTCTGGTTTCCCCAGGATTTTTACCATGACAGCATAATGGTCCTCCGTCACAACCAGCCCAAACAGCGGCATATACTGTGAAATCCCAATTAGATGAGCATTGAGGCATAGTAAATGAAAATTCGTAGTGATCAGTATTACTTACAACAACACACGAATCGTCTACAATCACATAATTGTCAAAATCTCTTACAACTGTTATGCAGGGACCGTATTGCATACCAAGGCAACATGCTTCACATGATGGTATATCCCAGGTTACAGTGACATAACCAGTCGTGGTTTGACTTAATAATGATGAAGAGCCCAGAAGAACAATAAACAATATGGATACTAATTTTTTCATAAAACTCAGATTATAAAGTTAAGACTAAATTTTTGGATGTGGATTTTTTGGCTAAAATATTTTCATGCGGGGACGGGATGTCCCCCAGGGAGGGTGTTTAGCCAAAATGTTGAAAAGGGATCGAAATATTATTTTACAAAAGGGTAACTTTATTGTCACATGAAGAAATTTAATTTTGTGACAATAATAGAAGGCGAAAATATTTTGTGTATAGGCAGGCATGACCTAGTTAATTCATTCATTAATCCAAATTTAATTAAATATGTAATACAAAATCCGCTGCATCAGGTTTAACTATCGGTAGCAGTTATTTCTCAAGTTATTATGGTATTTATTCAAACGCAAGTTCTTTTGGAGGTTTCTCTGATTCGTATAAAGAAATGAGGATAATTTGCATACCACCCCATGCGAGTAAGGTTATTAATGGATTTAAGTTATATTCCGAAATATATAGAGATTGTGACCTTTATTTGTACCCCAGCGGTGGTAAAATGAAAACTAAGCAATTTGAAGAGGACAATTCACCCGTGCAAATAAAAAACATTATTGCATATAGGTTCAGTGAAAACGAAATAGATACTTTAAACACTGTCGAAGACAATTTTTGGGTTTCAAAAATATCAAATTATTCTACAAATGGGTTCATTGGAAGCAGATATCCAGAAAATTGCGGTAAAAAATCAATGTATTCAGAAAAATACTATTTGTATAGTAGTCCTGGAAACTTCTATATCAAGTATATTAAAGATTTAGGTACAGAAGTTCAACACTAAATAACACATAAAATCACATAATAAGTTCTGACTGCTGACTGCTGATCCCGAAATGTCCAAAATTGCGTTGAAATTTTATTGACTTTTCGAGGATCCTCGAAAAACTACCAAATCGAAGATTTGTTGTTTTTCGGGACTGCTAACTCCTCAACTTAAACATTCCTCCTTCTTAAATGTTAAATCACAAACTAAAATTTATGGAACCAAAACATAACGTTGTCGGTTGGTTTGAAGTACCGGTTGAAAACATGGAAAGAGCCATTCGTTTTTATGAGGCAGCCTTGCATTCAAGAAAATAAAGATATAATTTAACCTGACAGGCCTGACGACGCTGTCAGGTTTTTACTTCACCACAACCTGTCAGCGTCCTACAATAGGAGGACCTGACAGGTTGATAGCGAAATAGACATGTATATTGTCGAGATGGAAATTGAACCCCACCATTTATAATCTTTCTTTCATTTCTATTTATTAGTTTTCTGAAAATTTAGTAAATTGCATTCAAAAGTTCTGAGTTTTTAATTTTTAATTATTAATTTTTAATTTTTAATTATCATGTTCCTTCCTTTCTACCAGGTTGATGCCTTTACTGACCGGCTATTTGGTGGCAATCCGGCCGGGGTTTGTCCGTTGGACCAATGGCTCGCGGATGAGGTAATGCAGAAAATAGCCATAGAAAACAATCTCTCGGAAACCGCCTTTTTCGTCAAAGAAGACGATGGTTTCCATATCCGGTGGTTCACCCCGAAAGTTGAAGTGAACCTGTGCGGGCATGCTACACTGGCATCGGCACATGTGATTTTCCATCATCTTGGATACAGTGATGAGATGATTTCTTTTCAGTCGAGGAGCGGGATACTCAATGTAACCAAAGAAAGCGACCTGCTCATCCTCGATTTCCCTGCCAATAAACCCCAACGTACAGCCCTGCCAAATGATTTCGTGCAATCGCTTAATATTACGCCCATTCAGTGCTACCGCGGAAAGGAAGACTATCTTCTTCTCTATAAATCACAACAGGAAATCGAAGCTCTGGTACCTGATTTCCGACGGCTGGAAAAGATTGATGTGCGGGCTGTGATTGTCACTGCACCTGGTGACAAAGTAGATTTCGTTTCCCGCTTTTTTGCCCCGCGGGTCGGGGTAGATGAAGATCCTGTGACTGGCTCGGCCCATACCGTTTTGATCCCATTCTGGGCCGAGAAACTCGGAAAAACCGAGATGAAGGCTTTACAACTTTCACGCCGCGGCGGAAGCCTGTTTTGCCGCCTTCGTGGCGACCGGGTGGATATAGGCGGGAATGCGGTGACGTTTCTGAAGGGGGAAATCTTTCTTTAGTCAATCAATACTTTAGTATGCCCGGCAAATCTCAAACAATCGCTCCACATCTCGTAGGTTTCTGCTGAAAGTGCAGCTATGTTGCTTCCTGTGCTCAAAGTACTGACCGCTGACCCGTTCAATATCCGGGCTCGTGGCAAGCCAGACGGGGGTATCTGCTCCCTGATCGGGTGTCTCATGGCCGCCAAAGCCCATCGAATTGCTCAGGGCTGAGTTCACATCTCCGGGATGGCATACATTAACAGATATATTAAAGGAGTTAAGCCTGCCTGCAAAAGCTACGGTCAACATCCGGTTTGCCTGCTTCGACTGGCGATAGGCTTCATCATTGTCATATTGCCGGCGTTTGAATTCAAGGTCAGTCATATCCAACCCGCCTGCCCAATAGCTGGCCACATTCACCACCCTCGACGGGGCGCCGGATTTTAACTGAGGCGTGAAAGCTTCAATCATCCAATAATAGCCCAGCACATTAGTCGCAAACTGTACCTCAATGCCTTCAGGGGTTTCCGTCCGTTTCCGGGGAGTAGCAGCAGCGTTGTTGACCAGGACATGGACCGGCTCCTGAATCCTTGAAGCCAGTTCTAAGATTTCCACCTTACGTGATAAATCGGTAATGACATACCGGATATCATCCGAACCGGTTTGCCGACGGATTTCTTCCATCACCTTCAATGCTTTTTCTTCATCTTTCACGACCATGATAACCCTGAAATCTCCCGTCTCAACAAGCTGACGGGCAATGGCCTTTCCGATGGCACCAGTGGCACCTGTAACCAGGGCAAGTTTCCTTCTATTCATAACTTATATTGTCAATCGTTCAAATATAATTATTTTCGTCGTGATAATTCTAACTTTACAATAATCACGAATGATCATCATCCTTTTTATATACAGCCTGATTTTTATCGCCCTAGGATTGTTTTTTATCTTGAAAAAGAAAAAAATCCTCGGTGGCATGTTTATCCTGCTGGCAATTATGTTAACCATCGTTGGAATAGTAGCAATAGCAATTTATCCTAACATCTGGCCCTTTTGAACATGAAAAGATCCTTTATTACAGCATGCTTAATCTCGATAACCCTTGCCCTTTCGGCCCAGCAAAAGCCATCTTTTATCGGTTTACAGGCAGGGCCTTCATTCCCTGTGGGGAAATTCCAGGAGAAAAAGCTCCCGGATGGCAGTTTCACCCTGATTGGCTTCAGCACATCGCTGGAAGGCGCCTGGTTCTTCACGTCCTGGATGGGGGTTGGCGGATCGGCCGGCATGCACTTCCACCCGGTCGACGTCAGAACTCTCGGCTATGAAAAGGTTGTCGCTGATCCTTTCATGAACGATGTTTATATCAGGTCTGATCCTTACCGCTCATACACCGTCTATGCCGGTCTATTTTTCCAGTTTCCACTTGTACAAAGACTTTCTCTGACTGCCAAAGCATTAAGGGGCATTATGTTTACCCAATCGCCATACCAGTTGTATAAAGCAGATTATGAAATGATTGGCGAAAAGTGGTTTGAGATAACTTCTGCGGGTGATTTTGAAGGGAGTTTCCTGGCCGGAGCAGGCCTTAAATACGAATTGAAAAACTGCATCGGGTTCTCGCTAAATACAGAATTCACCTATAATGAAATGAATTTTGATTTCGAACTTTCAGATGGCAGCGTCCGGACAGATAAAAAGGTGGTGGCGTTTGTGAATGTTTTATTGGGAATCTTTATAAAAATTTAACGATGTAGCGATATAGCGATATTACGATTTGATGTTTATCAAAAATTCGCTATATCGCTTTATTTACAAATTCCCCAACTCAAAACTCAAAACTTAAAACTTTCGATAGGTTCTTGTCCATACCGGAATATCCGCATCGGGCGGGAACCTTTCAACTCGATCTGCTCTCCTTCGACCTGTAAAAGGGTAGCTTCCCTCAACCCAACTACGGTAACGCTTCTATTCACTGCCAGGAACTCTTCGATCCGCTGCTGCCGGGTTTCTCCGCCATGGCCCTCGGGATTGGCATCCAGGTAATGCGGGTTGATCTGAAAAGGTACCAGGTTGAAAGTATCAAAACTTGCAGGCTGGATAATTGGCATATCATTGGTAGTGCATAAAGTGGGGCATGCGACGTTAGCACCCGCACTCCAGCCCATAAAATGCATCCCTTCCAGCACACGTTCCCTTATGACTTTAACAAGATTGAGCAGGTGCAACATATAGACCAGGTGAAAGGTATTTCCACCACCTACAGCAATAACCCGGGCCTTCCTGACCGCTTCAACGGGGTCTTTTTCCCGGTGGATGGAATAGATTCCATAACCAAGTTCTTTAAAAACGGCCTGTACCCGTTGCTCATAAAGATCATATGACCGCTCTACACTTTCAGAAGCCAGGTTTACCCCGGCATATGGAATGAATAAAATATCGCTCACACCTGTACCATCAAGGAATGCGCTGATATATGGCCTTGGCCACCCTAAATAGGGTTCGCCTGCGTTGGTGGAATTGCTGATCAGCAGGAGTCGTTTCATAATTTCGGTATTATAACTGTTTTATACAAAGTAAAGAATTATTTCTCCCAAATGAAAGGCCAATAGTTCAATTTCCAATTTGTCGCCTCAAGCCAGGTAAGCTTATAACTCCACCTGAATACCCGGTACCATTTGTGCTGGCCTGTATAAGAGTCAAGCTTTTTCCAGGGTTCAACGATACCGGAATTCATCGCATCACGCCTGGCAAGTGATTCAGCTACCGATCTCTGCTGATCGGCCAGCAGACTTGCGGAATATCCAATTTCACGTAAACGTTCAAGAATCCGCAAAGCAATTTCAAAATCTTTCAATGTTATAAAATGATCAAGCATTCCTGTAAGGAAAAACGGATCCTTCGCCCGGATCACGCGGTCAAAAAGTGGAATGAACACGACACCCTGCTCAAGCAATTTGTTGCGGTAATAATAATTTTTCAGGGTCTGAAAAGCTTTGAGGTAATCTGAAAAGGATCCATCCATAAGGTCTTCAAGTTCTTTTTCTTTTTGTTGAAAATTTGCCGGTGCTTCCAGGAGCACTTTCTGATACCACGCCTCATCATCCCGGACCCTGCAACTGAGATGATCCATAGAAAGGTTCACAGCATCTTCGGTTATTTTCAGGGCAAGGATGAATTCGCTCTTATTCCTGGCCTCCTTTGCCTGGACCATCAGCTCATTATATTCCCTGAATACCATTTCACATTCATTTTGATGTATAGATTCCCCTAAGGCAAAATACTGGTCCGAAAGGGTATCATTCTCCGCAAACTCGTATTCCGACAACATCAATTTAACCTGATTTAGCGCAAATCCTGCTCCTACAAAATCATAAGCCCACGCCTTTACCCGTCCATCCGATAAAATTTCCTCCATAACCCGCCTTGCAGCTGCCTGGCGATATCTGAAAAGCTCAGGATGAGGACGGAAAACATAACCTCTCTCCTGGAAATAAGCTTTATTGAAATAATAGAGCGCATTGCTGAATTCTTCCTTATCAAAATCCCTGAGCCCCTCTTCCATAAGTTCATCATAATGATATTGCCGGAAACTGCTTTCAAGTTCCTCTTCTATCACATCTTTCCCGATCCGGTACCCTGCCCTCATCCTTGTTTCTGCTGCCTGCCTGTAAACCTGCTCCGCTTCCGGCAATTCGTCTTTTGCAATTAATGTCCGGGCTTTATTCAGAAGATCATAATAAATGCCATTCCTGGCAATTCTCATCCACTCATGAAACTGTCCGGGACATGGGTAGTAAGGAGCAACCAGGCAATGTTTTTGTATCTCATTCAGGTAAACCAGGGCTTTATTACTTTCTTTCAGGTCGATTAGTTTAATAACCTGGCTTTCAAAATTAAGGAAAAGCCATTTTTCAAACTCCTGAAGCGTATCAGGTTCAAAGCAAATAAAATCTTTATCGGAAAACAAATCCCGGGCATTTATTAAATATTGGGCAGCCATCACGGGGTTTTCTTTCAAGGCAGATTTCCCTGATATCTCAAGGTAAGAAGTCGCGATACTATTCTTCATCAGTCCAACCAGCTGGTACGCAGCTGCCTGATATTCATGCAGATTCATAAGCTGAGAAAGATCATAGGCCGATTGGTAATAGGTCAGAGCCCTGAGCTGGTTGCCGGATGATCTGTAACTGTTGCCACGCTCAATAAGGCACTGCACAAAAACCTGGCACCACAAACGTAATCCGTTGGTATCTATCCCCGGCTGCCGGTTCAGCCTCTTGTGAAGAACCTGCAAACCGGCATTGTTGAAATCAGGCCTGGCTAAACCTTCAATGAAATTGACATAGCGGAAATCAGTTTTATAAGCCAACTCATGATAATAGTCGAGCCTGTCCATATATTTTATCAGCAGATCTTTCTTAAGAGTAATCAATCCTGATGAAGCGGGTTCAAAATAGTTGTAATGAATAATTGCTTTAAACCTGTTATTAAGCCTTACCAGTTCCTGAAATTTAGCATCAAGACCGGCAAGATCAGGTTGACCTGGTATCAGCACCGAATTAAATATATCAGGCCGGATATACTCAATAATCCTTTCCAGTTCAACCTGTCTGAGTATCATTTCAGCCTTTATGCCGGATTCGGAAAGAAACCCATTGGCCGCCCAGGCTCTGGCACTGTCAGCTATGAGCGAAGCAGCATAAAACTGGTCAATTTGCAGGATACGGTCACGGAATTCTTCATAGGAAGATTTAGTGTAATGAAAGACAGCCCTGGAAAAAACAACAGAAAGGTTGCTATCGGAAGTGTTCCTGGCAAATGTCAGGGAAGTATACAGACTGGAGTCACTTTCAAGGGGAATATCAATAAAGATCAGGCTGTCTGAAACAAACCCATCAAAATTGACTAGCTGAAAAATCAGGTCTGCTTTTTCAGGCTTAACGGAAGCAGATACATTATAGCCACGGTATATAAGGGGAAAACACACCACACTAAGCGGCAGTACCCTGATTTCAAGTTGTTCCGGCCTGCACTGATCAGTCACATAATGGATCTTATAATCAAACCGCAGGGATATTTCACGGAAAGATTGTTGCCCGGCTAGCGCAATATCCTGAATAATAAGATTCTGGTAATAATTGTCATTGCTATTGGTAATACCTTCAAGGGTAACAGACTGGTTCAGAATGAAGTGTTCCTTGCATTGAGGAAGGATAGCCTTAGGGAATATAAAAATAAGAATAATGACCGCAGCCATTATTCTTCTTATTCCTCTTTTAACCTTAGGTGCCAATGTTTTTGATATTAAATTAAGATGCCGGCTTTTCAACCGGCATCTTTCCCGAGTGCCCAAGACAAGACTCGAACTTGCACGAGCGTGCGCTCACTACACCCTGAATGTAGCGCGTCTACCAGTTCCGCCACTTGGGCCTTTTGGTAATATTTTTAATTTTTAATTTATATTGTGCCCAGAACAAGACTCGAACTTGCACAACCAAGAGGTTACATGGCCCTCAACCATGCGCGTCTACCAATTCCGCCATCTGGGCTTTTTAGCGGGGGCAAAAGTAAGAATAATTTTAAATTATTTATAATAAACAAAATACATTTTTCTTTGACAGTTCTCTAAGGATCATTAATTTTACAGTCTTAATAGGTGTTTTCAACCTGAAAACTCATTATGATCAAACCAAATTACTATGTTTAGCAATAAAGATTTGAAGCAGATCGCAGCACGGGGTATTTTCATGAAAACCATTGAACAGCAGGTCAATGATTTTAAACATGGCTTTCCTTTTATCAGGCTCCAGGCTCCGGCAACAAAAGAAAATGGCATCCGTACCTTTAATGAAAAGGAAATTCATGAACTCATCACTAATTTCGATCGTACCGCAAAAGATATGAAACTGGTCAAGTTCGTTCCTGCTTCCGGTGCGGCAACCAGGATGTTTAAACATCTTTTTGAGTTCCAGGAGCAGGTTGATAAGCATAAAGCTGATGACAGCGTGTTGGCAGATACGGATTTCAACAGCGCCGGATATTTCTTCAGGAATCTGAATAAATTCGCTTTTTATGATGACCTGAAAAGGATCATGTCGCGGGCTGGTGTCAGCATTGACGATTGTTTTAAGAAGAAAGATTTTAATACCATCCTTGATTTTGTCATGACCGAAAAAGGGCTCATTTACGGCAACCTGCCGAAAGGCCTCATTAAATTTCATCATTACGGGACATTTTCGCGCACGGCAACGGGAGAACACCTGGTTGAAGGGGCGCATTACTGTGCCAACCGGTCCAAGCATATCACAGTCCACTTTACGGTATCGCCGGAACACCTTTCTAATTTCAGGGACATGATTGCTTACGTGCAGCCTTATTATGAAAGCATGTTCGGCGTTTTATACGAAATCAGTTTTTCAGTACAAAAACCTTCCACAGATACGCTGGCGGTTGATTTGAACAATGAGCCATTCCGCGAGAAGGACGGATCGCTGGTATTTCGTCCGGGTGGTCATGGCGCCCTAATCGAAAACCTGAATGACCTGGATTTTGATATCGTCTTCATAAAGAATATAGATAACGTGGTACCTGACCGTTTGAAAGCAGAGACTCACCGTTATAAGAAACTGCTTGGCGGCCTGCTCATCCAGTTGCAGAGCAAATCCTTTAATTTACTCCGGGCCCTCGATAAAAAACCTCCATCAGAAGAGAACATAAAAGAAGCCACCCAATTCTGCGAACAACAGATAAACATCTCATTTCCTTCCGATTTCAATCGTTGGGAAGAGAGCAGGAGAGTGAAATTCCTGCAAAATATCCTCAACAAGCCGATCAGGATATGCGGAATGGTTAAAAATGAAGGTGAACCCGGCGGGGGTCCGTTCTGGGTGAAAAACAAACAGGGAGAAATATCTTTACAGATTGTAGAATCTTCGCAGATCGATCTGAAAAATGCAGAGCAAAAAAAGATTTTCGGGTCATCTACCCATTTTAACCCGGTAGACCTGGTCTGTAGCCTTAAAAATTACAAAGGCGAAAAGTTTGATCTTCACCAGTTTATCGATCACAACACGGGTTTTATCTCCATTAAATCGAAAGATGGAAAGCAATTAAAGGCCCTTGAATTACCCGGGCTCTGGAACGGTGCCATGGCCGACTGGATCACTGTATTTATCGAAGTGCCTATCATCACGTTTAATCCTGTTAAAACAGTTAACGACCTTTTGAGGGAGCAACACCAGAATTAGGACAAAGTTCAAAGGGCAAAGTTGTCATTGTTTATTCAATTTAACCTGACGGGTCTGGCGACGCCATCAGGTTTGGTTTTTCTTGAACAGTGGAAAACTAATTCGAATCAGCACCAATTTTTCCGAAAATTTTCCATTAATTTTAGAAAATCATATTTGCCAGTTTGCTGGTTGTATTAAGATTACCTTCACTTACATCCGATGCGGCTTAGATTACATATTGAGCTTGAACACAACGACCGCGGAATCATCCCGGTGAATTACCAGTATGCGGTTTCGTCGTGGATTTATTCAAGGTTGGCGGTTGCCGATCCTGAATTTTCGTCATGGCTGCATGAGCAGGGATACAGGGATGGGTTCAGGAGTTTCAAGCTCTTTACTTTTTCAAATATTCAGATCCAAGGGAAATTATTTGATGATGACAGGTTAATATTAGCAGAAAAGAATGGTTTCCTGGAGATCAGTTTCCTGGTTGAAGAAGCGATGGGTATTTTTATCAGCGGGCTATTCAATGATGCCGCTTTCAGGATCGGAGACGCCAAGAGCAGTGCGTGCTTTGTGGTACGATCAGTGGAATGTCTCAAAAACCCTGATTTCTTAGAGATGATGAATTACAAGACGCTATCCCCGATCGTGGTAAGCCGTTTTGATGAGGCCAGGGGACAACCGGCTTATCTTTCACCCGATCAGCCTGGCTATGGAGAGTTGTTTTTTAATAATCTTATCCATAAGTTCTCGGTTGCCAAGGGTGCCCAAAACACTATTGACGATGATTTAATGCCCCAAATGGGTAACTTCCGGTTATTATCGGAACCCCATTCAAGGCTGATCACCATCAAGGCCGGGCAAGCCAAAGAATCCAAAATCCGTGGATTTATGTTTGATTTCTCTCTGACAGCGCCTGTTTCTCTTCACCGTACCGGTTATTTTGCCGGATTCGGCGAAAAGAACAGCATGGGGTTTGGGTGCGTGGGGGAGAAAAATAATATATCTTAATTTATATTGTATGAGTTTAGACACAGTACTTCAAATTGGTAAAGTTCTCCGCGGTTCGGAGAATAGCCTTAAATATTTCAAATATGTGGAGCCTTGCCCGAAAGATTATAAAACAGGAGAGTGGCCAATTTGTATTTCAATCCCAATCAATTCTGATTTTTCTTTTGATTGGAATGGGACCAAAATTACACCAGAGAATGAGCGTAGTAAACTTTACTATTTGAAGTTTAAGACCTCTGATAGTGATGGCTTAGTGAAATACGTTTTTGGTGACATTTATTTTAACAAAAAAGCCACAATTAAGAAAGATGGTTCTATTGAATCAGCCGAAGGAGGGTATTACAGGTTAGATAATCCTAATCATACAAATGCCTCATTCAGATCAAGTTCTTTTAATCGCGGAATAAATGATTATAAAGACATTATAAATTCACAAAAGAATAATTCGACATGTATGATGCAAAAATTCCATGAGGAAATGGAAAAAAACATTACATATATTGAAAGGATTCTAAAATATATACCAGCTATTTATAATCATTTTGAAAACAAGAATGATCTAACCATTAAAGATTTTCTTGAAAATGAAGAAAATCTGTATTCAATTACAATAGAACAAAACTTTCAAAAAATTTCTAATCCTAATTTAAAGAAAGTGGGAATTACGGCAGAATTGTTGGATTGCGATGAAACTCAAAAAAAATTACTTTTTGATCTTACTAATTTGGCTATATTCATCCACTTCGAGTTTCCAGAAAAACTACATTGGTATCAATTCACAGAGGACATGAGCTTTTTGAATGCCAAAGTACTTTCAGAATTCGTAGACAATACACAAGATGGTTTGGTTTTGAAAAAAACTCTATACAAAACTCTATGTTCTGGAGATAAGAAGAATGATATTCAATTTCCATCGTTCAGAGACACAAACAAGCACAAATCAAAGAATTTTGATATTGATAGTTTGCAAGATTTGTTTTATGCGATTGACTATACAGGAAAGGGAAATGTTATTTCTGGAACTGACATCAAATTAATAGTTTTACCACGAGGTGAAAAACTCACTGTAAAAGACTATGATGACTTTATTGAGAAAAGAGATGAAGCAAAAGTTCTTGCAAAAAACAAAAACAGCATTCAAAATTCAACAGATCCGCTTTTTGATTTCTTTTCCGATGATGAAAAGAATATTACTTCTTTTGATCTGATATTTTGTAAAAAGGGAGGGCTATCGTCCCCTGATTCTGATTTAATTGAACTCTCAGGCATAGAAAAAAGCAAATTACGCCTAATCAGGGAAAGAGTTCGCCAAATATCTCAAGAGATAAATCTGGAAAGGAAAAGCTTTCTGAGAACAGAAAAGGATCTCTATCCAATGACTATTGATTATTCGTTTCGGAGCATTTTGGGAAATCCACAGACAGATCCTAAAACCGGGAAAATATCTTACAAACCTAATCCGAAGTATCAATCACACCTATTAAAAGTAGTACCACTTATTTATTCCGATAATTACTGCCATGATGAGGTACTTTTATCCGCTTTCATTCAGAATGTGGAATTTAGTATCCGATTAGGCGATGAAAAATTCAACTTCTTAAAATTTGATTTAAAATTTCTTTATAAAATACGAAATACTAAAACCGATAAATTTATGGAAATCACATCATCCGAAAGTTACCAAGTTGGGCTCATGCTTGGAGTATTGGCAAAGAACCTAAGCCAGGAGATTAATTCATTTGAAAAAAACTACGTGGGTAACCTTACCCGAAGAATTGGGAACATGGCCGATTTTATTAAACTAAAAAATGAAATCGAACAAAAATTAATTATGCACGATAAAACCAAGTATACCTATCAAACCTCGTATGATCTTGCACAAAAAGTCAAGGAATTTAAATCGAGGTACGATAAAGAAGAATGTGCATTTGGCTTTATGGAAAGCTACTTTAAGCCAATTTCTTAAGCTGCAACAAAAGCGACTGAAAATACAGAAAAATATAACCAAAAACCCTAAAAAATATATATAAAATGGAAAACGAATTAAAAAAATCAGAAATTTTGTTTTTGTACGAAACTTCGTATAACATTCCTAATGGCGACCCTTTCACCGGAGAACAGCGTTACGATGAAGAAACCAAGAAAATATTGGTTAGTGATGTTCGCATGAAAAGATATGTTCGAACTTATTTTGAAGAAATCAAAGGATTACCTATATATGTAAGTGAAAAAACAGGTGCAGGTAAAAGTGATTCAAAAGGGGTCTTAAGATGGATTGCTGAAAACAGAAATGAGAAGAAACTCACCAATATTGGTGAAATATTAAAAGAACAAATCGATGTAAGGTTATTTGGAGGTATTTCGACATTGAAAGATGAAGAAACAAAAGCCATTAAAGTGGATAATAAAGAATGTACTAATGGTCATGTTCAGTTTACAGGTCCAGTTCAGTTTGCTCTCTTAAATCCTTCTCTCAACGAAATAAATTTAAGGATGCATCAAAATACGACACATTTCATGTCTAAAGACACAAATACACAAGGGTCTATTGGTACGACAACCTTAGTCCCTTATTCATTAATGCAAATTCACGGTTGGGTAAATCCTAAAGTTGCAGAAAAAACTGGAATGACTGAGAATGATTTGAAATTAATGTATGAAGGACTTTGGTACGGAACCAGTGGTGATGGCAGCTCCCATTCGCGCAGTAAGGTCGGACAAAACTCGGTTCTCTTGCTTGAAATTGAATATTCAAAAAATAATTTTAAAGTATATGAAGTAGACAGATTAATAAAAATAGAATCGAAAGACGACAAAAAAGGGGAACAACTGCGTAGTATGGACGATTACAAACTTGATTTCTCAAAATTGTTTGAAGCAGCTAAATCAGATAAAGTGCAAAAAATTAAATTTTACACTGAGATTGAATCAATCAAATCAGAATTAACTGGGAAAACAAAATTTGAAGCAATTGTGTTATGAAAGGTTTCCAACTAATCATAGGAGGTAATTGGGGGCATTTCAAAAAACCGGAAACGAATAATAATCCACTGTCTCACGATTTAATTACTAAAACCGCTCTGATTGGACTAATAGGGGCCGTGCTGGGAATTGAGCGTGAGGATATGAGAAGTAAATTTCCGCAATTGTCGGAAGATTTACTTTATGGGGTTCTGTTACTTAATCCGGTAAAGAAGATTTCATGGGGCTTTACCAGTAGAACGGCAATTAGCCCGACTGCGGAAGGAACACCAAAGTATTTTGAGTTTTTGAAAGACCCCAAATTTTTGGTTTCAATAGCATTGAAGAACGTGCAATCAAGTTCTATTTTTGAAGAATTCAAGCTTGCCATTAAAGAGCAACAAGCTGTTTATCCGCCTGTATTAGGTTGGCATAATTGTCCTGCCAACCTCCATTGGGAATCGGAAGGTGATTTCTCGGAAATCAAAAATGGAACATTTGAAACCAAAGGATTTGTGCTTACAGGAGAACACACTCCCAAGGATATTTCGGGCGGTTTTCGAATTGGTTTTGACAAAATGCCCACTTTTCAGAATGAAGATTTCTGGAATTTACCGGATAAATACAAGAATGTAATTTATCCCGATTGTCCTCATTCAATTACGGTCAAAGGGGACTACTACGAATATCAATCATCAAAAGAATTAGAAAGATGGTGCCTGATATAAACACACTTCGGTCTCATCCTGCTAAATTGTTATTAGAACATATTCAGGGTGTCCGAAACAATACGAGGAAGCTAACCAACTCCAAAATTGCGGATTTGGTGGCGATTTTCCATGATTTAGGAAAGATAAATCCAAATTTTCAAAACAAGCTTGATTCTGACAAAACAATGAATGGTTATGCAAATCATTCCTATTTGTCAGCTTATACTTTTTTCTGTGCCTTCTGTTGTTCAAAACAAAACATGGAAGCATTAAAGCAGTTTTTGGTAGTTGATACTTTCGGCCAGAATAATTTTATTGCATTAACAGTGTCAATTGCCAAACATCATGGTAATTTGCCTGACTTTTCTCCAAAATGCGGAGAAAACGAATCCTTCGCAAGTATTTTATCAAAAGATGAAAATTCTGCACTATTTAAGTTTCTTGATCAGGAGAAAAACATACCTGTTTCTGAATTCGTAAATCATTTTATAAGCGTTGATGATTTCCGACAATTTCTGACAACACCTAAATTACAACAAGGCTACTCTGAACAATTGGTCTTCAATGGAGAAAAAAACAAATCAGCTTTAGACTTCTTTTTAGATTACCAACTTGCATTTGCTAGTGTGATACAGGCAGATAAAGCCGATGCCGCAAAATTTGACAATTTCATTGACCAACAAGTGAAAGAAGTTGAAACATTTGCAGAAGGTTTCAGCAGTCAACTTGACTCTTATTTGGAAAGGTTGAACCAGGATTCAGCATTGAACCAATTGAGAACAAACATTCGTAATCATGCCGTTCAAAATATCCGTACTGGTTTGAAAGAAAACGTAAGAGTATATGAACTCACTGCTCCGACAGGTTCTGGCAAAACATTAATGATGCTTTCTTTAGCTTCAGAAATCATCAACGCAAAAGGAGCAAAAAGAATCATCTATGGCTTACCGTTCTTGTCCATCACAGAACAGGTTGAAGCGGAAGTGTTGAAAATATTTCCAGAAACGACAGATTACATTCAGCGGATTGATTCCAAATCAGAAAACAACCGATTCGAAGACATTCAAAAAGAATTGGAGAATAACCCAACTGAAGAAAAGATACTCGAAGCAAATTTGCTGGAGTTTCAGGAAAACACTTTCGCTTATCCTTTTGTAATTACCACCTTTGTTCGCTTTTTCGAAACACTTTTAAGCAACCGAAATGCCGAATTATTGAAATTGCCAAACTTTTCCAAATGTATTTTCCTTTTGGACGAGATTCAGGCATTGCCTCCACGTTTATATGGTTTCTTTGTAGCTTACCTGAGTAAATTCTGCGAAAAGTTTGACAGCTATGCGATCATTTCAACAGCAACTCAACCCAAATTTAGTTTACCGGAAAATAATACAAAGGCGAGAAACTTCTTCTATGACTACAAAAATCCAATGCCATTATTGCCTTTGACCTATTTTGAGAATGATTTGTTCAACCGCTATCAAATAGAATTTGACAAGGAACCTATAGAACTTGAAATTCTGAAAGAACAAATACTTTCCGAAAACCAATCGATATTGATCATCCTTAATACAATTGATGACACCAAAGAATTATTCAAATTACTACAGGACGAATTGGATAAAGATGAAATATTATTACTGAATACGCATTTCACCCCAGAACATCGGAAGCAAAAAATCGCTTTAACCAAAGAAAGATTAAATCAAAAACGAAGAATCATCGTTATTTCAACCCAACTAATTGAAGCTGGCGTTGACATTGATTTCCCGGCATTGTATAGGGATTTTGCCACTGTTGCCAGCATTGTTCAATCAGCTGGTCGTTGTAACCGTAATGGTAAGCTTGATTCATTGGGAAGAGTGAAACTTTTTAAATTACGGAATAAAGGTAAAATCCGGTCTGATATTATCTATCAAGGTAAAGACAAAGAAATATTGCGATTCACAAAAGAGTCATTCTCTGAAAACCAGTATCAGGAGAAAGAATTACTCAATGTTCAACGGGAATTTTTCCATCGAATTCAGTCTGAACTAAACTTTGCAATGCATTCTCAAAATAGCCCAAGAATTGAATTTGATTTTTTGAAAGATATTCAAGAATGTCAGTTTGATAAAATCGGGAAGTTTCAATTAATTGACAAACAGCTTTTTGGGGAAGAATTTCAGTATTATGTTCCTAAGGACAACAACGATAAAAAATTTGAATCCCTTTTAACTATTCAGGATGAAATTAAAAATTTGTTTGAAAAGGATAACTTTAATAGAAACGTCTTTTTTGCTAAGAAAAACATCCTTAAAAACCATTTAAAATCAATGACAGATCAGATTATTTCGGTGCGCATCAGTAGCAAACATGTAAAACCAAAGTTAGCTAATGCAAGGCATTTTAATGGTATTTATAAGATTGCCTCTGAGTCTTATACCTTTGAAAGTGGTTTGATCCTTACCGGTGATAATTGTTTTCTTTAATAATATTTCTAAATGAAAAATCCCCTCCCCTCCCCCCGCATCGCCGAAATGCTCGGCTGCGACAATGTCTGCATTGTCAATCCTCACACGCTGGAACCAGGATGGATTCCGTCCGGTTTGCAATATGATACATTCGATATAAATTGAAATTAAATATACCGTGCCTGACGGCACTTAATGATTACGTGAATGATAAATCTCTACCGATATAAAGCCCCTGACGGGGCTTGAACCTTGAAACAAATTGAAAAATGATTCTATACCGATATTTTGTCCCTGACGGGACAGGAAGGTAAAAGCAAAATCAACGATTTGAACAGCATAGCAAGCCCCGGATATTGTTTTCAGCTATTAAGCCCGGAAAATATGCACATAATTCCGGTTTGATAAACATTATTACACGCCATTTGGCATACCTTTGGATTGTCCCGTCAGGGACAAAATATCGGTAGAAAACGAAATATCAATGAATTAAAAGTCCCGTCAGGGACGGCATAAAAAAACCATGGCAAATACATACACACAAATCCACATTCACGCGGTTTTTTCCGTTCAAAACCGGGAATGCATCATCCGGAATTCCTGGAAAGATGAACTGTATAAGTATATCACAGGAATTATCCATAACAATGATCACAAACTATTGGCAATTAACGGAA
>Ga0265292_1000342_pt1 | contig 73667 bp, 42 predicted proteins | sample Munlanlewell296A_FD_189080 | JGI IMG/M metagenome (GOLD analysis project Ga0265292, IMG submission 189080) | Leachate microbial communities from a municipal landfill in Southern Ontario, Canada - Leachate well 296A | ecosystem: Engineered > Solid waste > Landfill > Unclassified | place: Canada...
ATGTGATGAGTATTGGAACCGTAATAGCGGAGCCTCATCTAACCGTTCTGTCCGTGTACGTACGACAGATCCTTATGATGAAATTTGGGGTTATGAGCCAGCGGTTAAGGGTTTGAGTGACGGGCAGGAAACGTTTACCGTGAGGATGGTTAAATACGGTTCATGGGATATTATCGCGGAAGATAATAGCGGGGAAGCTGTGCTATGGTCATCACAGACAATCGCTGGGGTTACCATCAACCGTGATGACGCTGTGAAACTACAGGTATTGTTACCCGGAGAATCAGCGTTGGATGGGCATCCTAATGGGAAGACTGTTACACCGGATACACAGCAGGCAGGGACATCGTTCGTTGTTACTGCACGTGTGACTGATGGTTACTGGAATAAAGTGTTGGTCAACGAACCGACAGTACAGTTGACAATAACCGATACCTACGGGCTTGTAGATAGCGTGTTGCCTTATAATGCGCAAAAACAGTTATCTGCAGGAGAAAATACGTTTAACGTAACATTATTCACTGCGAATACGCATCAGATTACTGTAGATGATGTTGACGGTACGGGAACGTTCTATACTTCTACCACCACAATACGGTTCACAGTAAGCCCGCGGGCAGCAAGTAAATTGCTTGTGCTGCACCCTGGTGAAACCAGAGTACAGGGGAAGTATAACGAGACGCCGTATGGTAAACAAGGGTCGCCTGCAGCGCAGGTTGCCGGGACGGCGTTTACGGTTACAGTCTACTCCTGTGATGCGTATTACAATTTGATAAGTACAAACGTTAATGTTTGGTTGGGTTCCAGTAATAGCGCGGATTATTATGCGTCATATTCGCCGTCAACTTCGACTCTAGTGATAAGCTCGACCTATACTGTGACGCTTAAACGTGAACAAAACACGTTTATCCGGACTTACCACGACGGAGGAGTGACTTTAGTTAACTATCTTTACAATCCGCCGTATACAAATGGCCCTGTGGCGGTAGGGAATAATGCAGCAACGAAGGTGCAGATATTGGTTCCCGGTGAATCCTTGGATCTTGGTTCTTCCACCGGGAAGACCGGGACGCCGAGTGTTCAGGTAGCGGGTACGGAATTCCAGTTGACTCTGCGGTTAGTGGATAGTTATTTCAACCTTGTAGAAACAGGGTATTCTATGCCGACCGCGAGGTTGACTTCTACCGATGGGAATGATGGTGAGGCACCGTATGGCGCGTATGAGGGCGGCGCGTTCGCAGATTCAACGCTTACCAATGGTGTTGCACAACCGGGTTGGATACTGATTACTGCTTCTACAACAGGATGGACTATTACTGCTGATGATATCGCACCGAATAGTTATACTATTGATACCAGTGCAAGTATACCGGTTAAGCCGTATACAACAAATCAGCAGAAATTATTAGTTGTCCTGCCGGGACAGGCTGTGCAACCGGGGACGTTAACCGGGAAGTCGGGCGCGTCTTCATTACAGACCGCAGGTGTGGCGTTCAATGTTACTGCATACGCGACTGATAAATATTGGAACAGAATTAATGATACGTTGTACGGTATAAGCCCAACGCAGGGTATTCCGCTGGTATCTATGTCGGATGATGATGATAACAACAGCGCAGTGGATTCAGAGGCTTTAGAAGATGGTGTTGGGACGTTCAGCATGATGATGGTTACCGCTGGATCGCATACTGTCACTGCAGCGGATACCGACGATTCCGGTGTGGCGTTTGAATCGTATTCAACCATACTTTCAACGGTTCAGGCAAATAGCGCGGTTAAACTACAGGTGTTATTACCTGGTGAAACCGCAGCGCCTGGGAAAGCGCCGTATGATAGTTATACCGGCGGGAAAAATGGTTCTCCGGCTACACAAACTGCCGGGGTGGCGTTTAATGTTACAGTTCGCGGGACAGATAATTATTGGAATATAAGGAATGACGCTACTGCGTTGGTACAGGTTACTGCTGACGACGTGTATTATTCAACACCTTCAGCAATGTCATTACTCGGTGGAACGACAGTTGTTTCTCTGACACTTGTCACGGGTAATATGAATCATACAATTTATGCAGTGGATAGCGATGCGTCGCCGTTAGCAAAGAGTACTTCAACTGCGGTAACAGTTGCTGCGAATGCTTCAGCGCGGTTGCATGTGATCGTACCTGGTGAAACTCTGGAGCAAGGTAAACCGCCGTATGACGGGACGGGTGGGAAACTTGGTTCCGCAACGGTACAGACCGCGGGGATAGCGTTTGATGTAACAGTTTATGGTGTAGATAACTGGTATAACCGCACATCAACTTCCACACTTGTCTGGGTGACAAGTTCGGATAGTTTTGATATTCATCCGTCAAGCCAGACGTTGATACAGGGTACTACAGGGTTCAGGATGACGTTAGTCTCCGCAACTGATGCGGCAAACTGGAATAATTCAGGGTGGAGAATCTATGCATACGGGCGGACAACAATGTATAGTTCAACTTCCGCTGCAGTTGCTGTTACACCGAATCCGGATACTACGGCTACCGCAAGACGGTTACAGGTATTAGTCCCCGGTGAAACTGCGCAGCAGGGTAAAGCGCCATATACTGATAATACCGGAGGGAAGAATAGTAGTGTTACAACTCAGACTGCGGGGACGGCGTTTGATGTTACTGTCAACGCATGTGATTACTGGTGGAACCGGTATACAAGCTTTAATCCGGCGGTAAATCTTGTCCGTAACGATCCTAATGTTCCGACAGCGCTTAACCAGGTACTGGTTAGCGGTACTACAATATATTCAGTTACCCTTGTTACAAAGACGGATTCCGGGTGGACTCTGACAGGTTCAGCTGCGGGATATACCGGATTTACTACACCAAATATTGTGGTGATACCTAATACAGCATCAAAATTGTTGGTACTCATGCCGAACCAGGTGCTCGACCCTGGGACTGATGATGGGCGTGAAACTACTGGTTCAACAACTCAAACCGCGGGGACGGCGTTCCAGGTTACCGTCTATGCTTGTGATAATTGGTTTAACTATCAGCCTATAGAAAGTCCGTCACCGAATTCTGGTGTGCGGCTTGAGACATCTGACCTCTATGACACTCATCCTGCGACAAGAACGCTGGCCAGCGGGACAACAGTGTTTATGGTAACTTGTGTAACTGCGGGTAATGGGAATTATATTACTGTCACAGACACATCCGCACCGATTATGACGGCAAATGTGTCAGATACGTTCACTACATTAGCGGCCGTACCGGATAGGTTGCAGGTGTTGGTACCGAACCAAACCGCGTTACCGGGATCGCCTGCCGGTAAGTCAGGGACTGTCCAGGCACAGACTGCCGGTGTGGAATTCACTGTTACCGTCAACGCCACTGACGCGTACTGGAACCTTGTGGATGATGCGTCGTATGTGCGGATTGATACTTCGGATAATTGGGATATCCATCCTTCAACATCGCAGCTGGTTTCCGGGACAACGCAGTTTACAGTCACACTTGTCTCTGCACGGACAGATCATGTTATCTCTGCAGTCGATACCACAGCGCCGGCTCTTACCACCAGTACAAGTACTGTGGTTACTGTTATACCCAAAACTAATATTGACGGTGAACTTAAATTACAGGTAATCGTTCCTGGTGAAACTGCGGAGCCGGGTAAATGGGATAACAGTATCAATACCTTACCGTTTGGTAAACTTGGGACACCCAGCCAGCAGACTGCCGGTGTACCGTTTACTATTACTGTTAATTTAGTGGATAAATACTGGAACCGTGTATCGCGTAATGCGCCGTTAGTGAGTATTCTCTCTGAAGATCCCTATGATACCGAGCCGTCAAATAAGACATTACAGAATGGGACAACAACGTTTAGTATTACATACTACACCAGCGGGTGGGCAATACAACCGTCAAGCTGGTCTATTACAGTACAGGATGCGGATACAGATACGCCGGAGTATTCTCTTAGTACAAGCCCTAAGATTACGGTTAATCCTGGCCTTGCTAAGAAATTGCAAATAATTGTGCCGGGTGAAACCTGGGTTGCTGGAAAAAATACTGGGCAGCTTGGGAAGTCGGAATCAAGTTCGCCGACTGCACAGGTTGCAGGGACAACGTTTACCGTTACAGTCCAGGCATGCGATGATTACTGGAATGTAAGAAATGATAATCCTGTTGTTACTGTAAACACTGATGATACAAATGATACTGACCCCGGGACTGTTGGGTTGACACAGGGACGCGCGAGTGTTGATGTTACCTTCCTTACTGCAACGGAGACAGGATGGGTTATTAGTTCTCCTCTAGTGGGAAGTTATAGTGCGTATACTTCACCCAAGGTTATAGTAAATCCGGCACCGCCGACACGGTTGTTGTGCATAGTGCCTAATGAAACATATAAGCCGGGGAGTGCGACGGGTAAGACTGGAACTGTTATCGCACAGCGCGCAGGGATTCCGTTTACTGTTACTGCGTTGATCACAGATAATCAGTGGAACGTTGTGCCGTCTACCAGCGCTAGCTTGATGGTTGAGACCGAGGATCCGTATGATATTCATCCTACCACTGCGCCGACATCCAGCGGTGTGCTGTCGTTTGATATGGAATTCCACCGCGCAATACTTGGTTCAACAAGTTATCGTATTACGTTATCAACGGCTTACGGGAATCCGCTTACAAGTTATCAAACTGTGCCTATAGAGTCACAACCGGGGAATTCTGTTAAATTACAATTATTAGTTCCGGGTGAATCCGCAGATGCAGGGTCTTCCACTGGTAAAACCGGGGCGCCAAATACGCAGGTGGCGGATGAAATGTTTAATGTTACGGTTAATGTCGTAGATAAATATTGGAACCTGGTGAGTACTGACACAACTGTTATGTTACGCTCAAGCGATCCGTTCTTTGTAGCGCCCAGTAATAAACCTACTGGTTTAGGGTTTACGAATATCTGGCCTACACTGGTTACTGCGACCACCACAGGATGGACACTCACAGCTTCTACTGCAACGGGTGCAACTAACGGCCATCTGCAGAATAATACATCACCTAATATCAAAGTCTTAGCCGGTGCGCCGTCGAACTTACTTGTAGTATTACCGGGTGAACAGTCACTACCGGGTTCTTCCACAGGGAAGGAAGGGACACCGGCATTACAGACCGCAGGAGTTGCGTTCCCTGTTACTGTATACGCGACTGACCGTAAATGGAACCTCTGTGAATCAACGTCAATTGTGAAGATTACAACCAATGATTTATATGACATTGAGCCGTCAACACAGAGCCTGGTGATGGGGACAACCATATTCTATATTGAACTTGTTACGGCTAATAACGGCACGCAAAGTACGGTGAATAAATATACTACTATTTTCAGTTCTGATGTCAGCCCGATCCCGGATGTTGATAAGTTAATAGCCGGAAATGCTGCTGTTCAGCTGTCACCTGCTACAGCTTCATATCTGCAGTTGCTTATGCCTGGTGAAACGCATATTCCCGGGAAGACACCGTGGTATCCAGGTACAGGTGGCAAAACAGGGACGCCTGCAACGCTTAACGCGGGGACAACGTATTATGTTACCGTCAACGCGTGTGATAAGTATTGGAATATAAATCCTTCAGCGCAGCCGCTGGCAAAGGTGTACACCACAGACGTTTATGATACCGATCCTTTGTCTACTCAGCTTATTCAGGGTTCGAATACTTTTGCTATTAAGCTGCATCGCGCAACGTTATCTCAGGGATTAACCGAGAAGGTTACTGCCTACGCGCAGCATGATAACGATCCTCAACAATATACTCCGTATTTTTCGCCAGGATTTAATGTTACTCCGGAACCCGATGGGCAGGGGATTAGGATATTGTTGATGTTAGTTCCCAATCAGGTTCATGTACCTGGATCAGTTACTGGAAAGACGGGAAGTGTTGTGCAGCAAACCGCAGGGCAGCCGTTTGCAGTAACCGTTCATGCTGTGGATTCGTTTAATAATATAGAACCCGGCGCGCAACCGAGAGTATCCTTAACCTCTACCGATCCTAATGACGGGACAGATTCAGAAACCGGTATTGGGTGGGATATTACGGAACAGCCGCTAGTGAATGGGTCAACTGTGTTTATGGCGAATCTTGTTACTGCGAACACTTCGCATGTACTTACCGCCTGGGATTCGGATGAAAGCGGGACATATTTTGGTTCTGTTCTTTCACCGAGTATTTATACCACACCGGGCACGCCAGTTAAACTACAAGTCGTTCTCCCGGGTGAAACCGCGAAACCGAATACTGCGTCAGGGAAAATCGGGACGCCCGCAATTCAAACCGCAGGGACTAGGTTTGATACTACCGTAAAATGCACGGATGTACTGTGGAACGTAGTTACAGGTGCTAATCCAACAGTTAGGATTGAAACTAATGATGTATACGATACCGAACCCGCGGCTTATCCTTTACAAGACGGGGAAGGGGCGTTTGGGATTACTCTCATCACAGCAAATACGTCGCATAGTATGTGGGCTTATGATACAGGGTTGGTGTATTCAACAGGGACATCCACGATGTTTACAGTTCAAAAGTCTACATGGACACGGTTGTTCGTAATGTTACCCGGTGAAACCTGGATACCTGGTAAGCCGCCATATGATGGTACTGGCGGAAAAAGCGGAACGCCGAATATTCAGACTGCCGGGTCAATGTGTTCTATAACGGTATACGCTACGGATAATTATTATAACCTGAACACAGGAGCTGATAAGATAGTTTCTGTTACAACTACGGATAAGTATGATGATCCTGTAACAGCGCAGGCTGGGTTGAGTTTCGGTGTTGCTAACTTTAACTTAGTAATGGTTACTGCTGATACACAAACAATTACCGCGCAGACAAGCGCTGCGGGGGTTAGTACCGGTACTGCAAATGTTTATATACAACCCTCAACAAAGTCAAGGTTGTTAGTCCTCGCTCCGGGTGAGGTTCAGGAGCCCGGGGAATGGGGTGCTACTGCACCAACTGCTTCTTCACCATACGGTAAAACAGGGACGCCTGTTACTCAAACCGCGGGTGTTGCGTTTAACGTTACCGTAAAATCATGTGACGCGTATTTTAATACTGTATCAGAGACCCCGGTGGTGACATTAGCGACGGATGATAATTATGATACTGAACCTTCAGCGTTTGGGCTCTCCAACGGGATCGGTGTATCAACAGTGACTTTAGTTACAGAAAAACAAACTGTTATCACAGCAACTGCGAATTCGTATACGTCAAACGTGACACAGAGTATCAATGTTAACCCGAATGCACCGAATAAGTTAATCGTTCTAGTCCCGGGTGAAACTGCTGTTAATGGTAAACATAACTCCGCACCGTTTGGTAAAACCGGGACGCCTACAACTCAAACCGCGGGGGTGGCGTTCAATGTTACCGTCCGGTGCGTTGACGATTTCTGGAATATTACAAGCTCTGCGCCGGCGGTATTGACTACATCACAGGATAACTGGGATATTGAACCGTCAACCAGAAGTTTGTCTAATGGTTCTACCACATTTGCGTATACACTTGTCACAGCTACTACCGGCGGGTTTACGATTACCGCGACAGATCAAAATTATGAAAGTAGGCCCGGTGGTGCGTATGCTGCATATACATCCACAAAAGTTGTTGTTATACCTAACACCGTTCGGAAATTACAGGTTCTTGTCCCCGGTGAAAGTATTATCTCAGGGAAGCCGTTTAACGGGAGTTATGATTCAGTATATGGCGGAAAAACAGGGTCTACGTCGTTACAGGCCGCGGGGGTGCCGTTCACTGTTACAGTGACCGCATGTGATGATTACTGGAACCTCGTATCAAGTGAGTACTCGGAAGTAAACGTCGTGTCGTCCGATCCGTGGGATGTGGAACCCATTAACGAAGTGCTTATGGCAGGGACAACCGGGTTCACGTTTACAATGGTTACTGCAAGCACAGTAACCTTCACCGCATCGAATCCGGAAGGTATACGTATGGGCGGGAGTTTGTACGCATACACGTCAAACATTACGACTGTAACCTATAATACCGCGTCGAAGCTGCAGCTCTTACTCCCGGGTGAAACCGCAGTCCCTGGAAAACCTGTTTATACAGATACTACCGGCGGGAAAACGGGTACGCCAAGTAATCAGCGTGCCGGTGTGGCGTTTACCGTAACAGTTAATGCTGTAGATAATTATTGGAACCGTATAGCGAATAATACTACGCTGGTAAACATGCAGACAAGTGATTTATACGACGATGAAGCTGTATTATCAACAAAATCCTTAATCGCGGGGACTACGCAGTTTACCGTAACGCTCGTAACTGCTGATATGGGGCAGACTGGGACGGTATACTACGCTACATCAACTTTAACTGCGTTAAGTAATTCAGGGTATGCGTCATACACAAGCCCGCAGGTGGCGGTATATCCCAACAGCGCGGTTAAGTTGCAAGTATTGGTTGCGGGTGAAACCGCAGTCCCTGGAAAATATGATAACGGTAACAATTCTGCGCCATACGGAAAGTCAGGGACGCCAAGTACTATCACCGCCGGAGTGGGATTCTATACCACAGTTAATGCAGTGGATACCTGGTGGAACCGTGATAATACGTGGAGCCAGTTGGTAACCGTACAGACCTCTGACCCGTATGATAAGGAAAGTATTGCTAACGCGTTATTGTATGGTAAAAACTCGTCGTTCTTAACAGCGCTGGTTTCAGCGTCAAGCACAGCTACTGTTACCGCTACAACCGGTGCGGGGCTTGCTTCTGACCAGTCGCCATACATTACTGTTGTACCGAATACAGTGAAGAAGTTGGTTACATTATTACCGAATCAAACACTGGTTAATGGTAAGAACACACAGCCGGAAGGTAGAACCGGTACCGTGGCATCACAGTATGCCGGGGTTAAATTCCACGCGACTGTTGCTGCGACTGATGATTATTATAACCTCGTGAGTACGGTTAATCATATTATTGAAATGCGTACCACTGATCCTTATGGAATTCCAGGGATTTCTCCAGTATCATACACAAATGCTGATATGTATAACGGTATTGCGATTGCTACGATTACGTTTACTACCGCGAACCAGAACCGCAGGGTTGAAGCGTATGATGGTAATCCAGCGGAGCCTGTGTTAGCATATTCTACGAGTTCATTAACCTGGGTATATCCTGGTGAGGTTAAACGTTTGCAAGTATTACTCCCTGGTGAAGTCGGGTTACCGGGTTCTCCTTCCGGGAAGACATCAGCATTGCCAACTCAGCAGATAGCGGGTGTGCCGTTTAATGTTACCGTAAACGCTGCGGATGAGTATTGGAACCTCACCCCGGCAACACCGACCGTGGTATTGACCACAGCTGACTTGTATGACACAGAACCCGCACCGCAGGCATTGGTGAATGGTTATGGAGTATTTTCTGTGTCATTAGTCACAGCGTCAACTTCAACAGTAACGGTGGCGGATACAGGATTTGTACCGGATCTCGATAATAATACAAGTGCAGTAGTAAATGTTTATCACAACAGCCCTGCAAAACTCGTGGCGATACTGCCTGGGCAAACCTTTGTCCCGGGAAGTTCAAGCGGGAAAACCGGAACTCCTGCAACACAAACTGCGGGGACTACTTTCAATGCTACTGTCCGGGTGGTTGATTCTAACTGGAACTGGATCAATGATCTTAAGGATTTATCATCGAATGATAATAGTGAAGCAACGGTTGATTTTAGCTCACCGCTTGATAATTATGATACCCTGGAGACCGCTCAACAGGTTACCACCAGCGGGCAGGTGATTTTTGTGCCGCAGTTAATCGTGGCATCAACTTCGCATTATCTTACATTTAACACGCGGTCAAGCCCTAGTTATACGGGGTATAATACTTCTGTATTTACGGTCAGGCATAATATGTCTATAACTCATTTACAGGTACTCGTTCCCGGGATGACAAGGGTACCTGGAAAAGTGACTAATGCTCCTGAATCGTTGTGGTACCGCAGCAGTGATGATTATGGTGACGGGCGTACAGGTGCGCCGCGTGCTCAAACCGCGGGGGTGCCATTCCTGGTTACCGCAAATCTTGTGGATTCATTCTATAACCTCGCAAATACAGTGGGCCAGCCGAATGTTAAAATTCAAACATCTGATCCGTATGATACAGAAGAACCTAGCGGGCAGCCGTTGAACCTTGGTACCCGCGAATTTGTTGTTACATTACGGTCAAAGGCGAGTAATAATACGGTTACGGCTTTGGATGATGCACAGATGTACTTACAGAATACTAGCCCGCAGTTTGTGGTGAACTCTTCCGCACCGGTGAAGTTATTGGTCCTGTTGCCAGGGGAACAAGCGGTGTATGGGTCAAGTTATGGGAGGTATGAGGTTTATCGTACGACTCAAATAGCAGGGAACGGGGTTAGTGTGCGCGTAAATCTTGTTGACGCGTATAATAACATTGTGGAAAGCGTTCCTACCGGCCCGATGGTGAGGTTACAGACAAATAACCCGCATCCAAATAATACCATGGATTCTGCTGAATTACAGAACGGGTCGAATCTGTTAACTGTTAATTTCAAAACAGCAGGGACATCGTGGACCGTAACCGCTGTAGATGCGAGTACACCAACGTTGTATGCATCAGGAACGTCGTCGGAGTTTACAATGTATCCGTCAGATGCTTATCGTTTGGGTATAAGCGATGTACCGTCAATTATGACTGCAGGTGAGGCGGTTAATGTCCGTGTAACTGCGTATGACCAATATGAGAATATAGTCGGTACCGGGCCTAAGATATTTAAGGGGCAGGTGTATCTTGATGCGCAGACGTATAGTTCTGATCCGTTGCATAAACAAAATCCTACATTGATGGGGACAAAGATACTTACTGGTGATACGTTAGTAAAACATATCAATTTCTGGCAAACATTTGTTGAGGCAGATAACGGGACGCATATGTTTAATAATACCGCAATCCTCAGAAAAGCGGGCACGCAGTGGATCCGCGCAATCGCAGGGTTTGATGGGTATAACGAAATAACCAAACCTACAGGTATACGCGATGGGTTGCTTAGTAATATTACCGTGCGGCCGGGTGAACTTGCGAATGTTATCGTAGATCCTGTCATAAACGAACAAGTGTCTGCAGGTAGCCCTGCAGAGATCGGGCGTAGGCAGATCACCGGGCAGTTGTCTGACTTGTTTGATAACACAGTCGCTACAACAACAACGGTTAGTTTTGAGGTGTTCAACGTGCGCGGGGCAACGGGGACTATTAAAACTGTGGTGGGAGGGTTGCCGGCAGAGGTTGTGATTTCTACGGTTACTGATACGTTAGGGCGTGCCGGTTTTAGTATTCCTTATTACCTGTTTATATCAACAAAAGCAGGGGATTATTGTCAGGTTAAGGTTTCTGTTTCCAGCAGCGTGTACGGTGTGAGCGGTGTGATGACTACGATAGGCGGTGTGCCGTACAAGATAGTAGTTGTCGATGAACCGGATGAGATATTAGCTGGGATCATAAGTACACCGTTTACGGTTGAACGCCGGGATTATTTTAATAATGCTACGTGGCTGACGAAAAGTAATATTCCGTTGGTTACAAATGCACCGGGGGATAATATTAGCGATCATAGTTTCTATTTACCAGAGGCAGAGGATAACATTCCAATAACTTTTGTGGAGATCTTTGAAGGACAGACACAGGTGCAGTTCAGGTATTCCGATAAATGGGCATCGTACCCGGCAAATGATGACCTGTACCCCGGTAAAGGCGCAGTGGGTGAGTTTGTGCGGCCCTCCACAGGTAAGTGGATTATCACTATGTCTAATGTAGGTAACTGGGTGGAAAATTATCCTATCACCGTGCATCCAAACCAGGTTGCCAAGGTTGGGTTTGACACACCGTCACGTACGCTGCGTGCAGGGTTATTCCGTGATGCTAATACCAATGTTACACAGAAGTTGCAGATAGAGTTGCAGGATCAGTATGGTAACCCGCGGGTGGCAACACAAACCGTAATTGTGAACCTGTTATCGGATTCGTTAGCGAATTATCTTATTGATGATTTCTCTATTCGATACCCGTACTCGTTCTCATTGTCTTCAAATCCGTGGGTACATACTACATCAGTGACGATTGAAGCGAATAATTATTATTCCGACTTCTATTATCGTGACACTCGCGCATCAGATCGGTATAACCCTAAGGGTACAAAACCGACAGTCACAGCGGATGCGCGCGGGTTTAACTCCTCATGGGTGCCCGGTACACAGTTGCAGGTGATTAAAGCGGATTATATTACACAGTTGAATTTTACCAATGCACTGCAGACTTTGAAGGCAGGGGCAACTTCGTATCATAACGTGCAGCTGCAGGATAAGTATGAAAACCCGTCACCGGTTAAGATGACGGATTTTGATGCTATAGATGAACCTTTTGTACGGGTAAACTTGTGGTCGGATTCGTCTGGGCAGGTTAGGTTCTCATCGGGTAGCGCACGGGATTGGCGTAATACTACATATCAATTGCAGATAGCATCGGATTCTTATGACGCAACTGTATGGCATTCAGATACTAAAGCGGGACAGCATAATATTTATGCTTTGGATAATAAAGGGCGAGGGTGGGGTCAGGCGAAACAGGTGGTTACTGTAACACCAGAAATAGTGTCTAAGATTGTCTTTACTACACTGCCACGGCGTTTGATTGCGGGGACTACTATAGAATATTTCCCGGATTATGAAACAGGTTCACAGATTGATACCGTGATGCAGTTGCAGACACGTGATAGGTATGATAATGAATCGCCGGTTACTGAAGATAAAACAATTAAGTTATATTCAACTTCCAAGAATAAGAGGTTTAATGCTACTGCTACGGAAACCGGCTGGTCGGAAGATAAGGATCTTATAATCCAGACCGGGCAAAGCGTTGCGTCGTTCTATTATCAAGATACTATGGTTGCTTCCCCGACTGTCACAGGCACGGAATTTCCTGGTCAGGGTTGGGAAGATGCCCAGCAACAGCAGGTTATTACACCGAATGCTGCAACATATTTCTCTATCAACCATAATTATGAAACAACCGGGCTTAGTGTTGATACCCCCGGGATTATTAGAGTTACCGCGCGGGATAAGAATCAGAATATAGCTACAGGGGATCCTATAAACGGGCAGTATTATACCGGGAAAGTGATGTACTGGACTATCTCAACGACGGCAACAGCAAATCCGCCGATGTATAGATTTACGAAGGAAGATAGCGGTGTATCAACGTTCCTGCTTCAGGATGTTATGCAGGAAAAGTTGATCATCGGTGCAACGGATTATGATGATCATTCAATACACGGTGTTACTAATGACGGGGCGCATTCTTCTGCTGATTTGGATACCGTCGGGGTTCTAATGATTCCTACAGATATTGCGCCGGAAGATGGTGATCAGGATAAGGCGGATAAGGGTATTGCAAAAGCGTTATACCAGGGCCAGGGAACTATGACGGATACTCCAAGCCCTGCAGCTATGATGTTCATGAGGTTAGCTGTTGCTCCTTTGGCAAAAGCTGCAACTAACTATGCGAATTTAACTAGAGTCAGAATATATAAGAAAGGAACGTTGCCGTATAATCAGGTGACAGAAGTTGCATTATACAAAGATAAGAATGGTAACGGTACTTTTGAGGGTGATAAAACACTTAATGACCGTGGTAGTGCATCGGATACTTATTTATGTTCTGCTAAATTTAATGTTCAGGATTATGCTGACTTAGAACTGCCTTCAGTGGAGAAAATAGCAGATGAAGAAATTGTATTATTCATAACAGTTCGTATACCTGTGGATGCCGACCGGGATAAGACATTAGGGGTTGAGGTCAGGGATTCCGGGCATTTGTTTATGACACCAGAATCTACTGCCAAAACAGCGAAGAATAATTTCCCGGCGTTGTCATATGAGTCAATAATATCAGTCCCGCCGGAAAAGGTTAGTGCACTGTCAAAGAGTGTTTCAGCAACTTATATTGACCTAAGCCAGGATGATAAGCCGGTGATTACGGCCTCAGATGTGCCTCAGGGAACGCCGAATGCTGCAATGTTGATGCTTGGATTCTGGACTAAGCAGTTCCCAGGTAGGTTGGATAAAATTAAGGTTATGCATATCGTTGGTGATCAAGGATCGGATACTGATATTAAAGACGTAAAGTTGTGGCTTGATAGTAATAGAAATAAGACATTTGACCCGAACCTTGACGTGCCTGTATCCAAACCTATATCATTTGAGAGTAATGCCGCGTATCTGGATATAATAAATAATACTGAGTATGACCAGATAACGCCGGCGACTAATTATTATTTCATCACTTTTGGATTCAATGATTCTGCTGTGCTTGGTTCAAAACACGCGGCGGAGATATTGTTCCATCCGGATATCGTTCCTATTGATTGTACTATTAATACCGAAAATGCGGAATCTATATGGCCGATGACAAGCGGTAAGGTGACTGTTACCGCAACAAAGGATACGATGGTTGTTAAACCGGTCTTTGTCGGTCAGGGTTCTGCGACTCAGGGGGATAAGGATTTTGTGATGGTAAGGCTGGATATGAACGCGTTGTCGCATACCGTCATATGGAAATCGTTAAAGTTAGATCGCACTGGCGGAGGCGGGGATAGTGATATCAAAGAGATTAATATATATAAAGATTTAACACCCAAGACCAGTGTTGTGCAGCAGATTGAGGTGACGGATACTGTTATATGGGTAAACTCGACAAGAGGATTCCTTGATAATGGAACGCTGGCTATCGGGACTGAAAAAATTAATTATATGTCTAAAGTAAGTAGTAATTCTATGGCCGGGTTCTTAGTGGCTGCAAACGGGCGCGGGGTTGAGAATACAACCGCGCAGGTTCATAAAGTGGATTCTGAGGTAGTAGGCCGGCCGGATGGTATGCTGACAGAATTTGAAACTGCAGGTAAGGCTGGGTTGGCGTCTATAACCAGATACGATACTGCTAAGTTCGCTAATGCTACAGCTGAGGTTAAGATAACCGAAGAAGCTAAATGGAACGAGATAACTATGGAGGGGGTTTCATATTTTGTTACGTTTAATATTGATTATCTCGCAAAGGTCGGGTCAACACGGTTAGGGTTGAAGGTTAATTCAACATCTTACTTCGAAGTAGGCGCTCCGGATCTTGTTTCTACGGAGAATATACCGTTCCCTGCAACCTTATCTCAGATTAATGAGTTTGCTGATGAAGTTGTGTTCAGCGCATATGAACATACTACTTCAACAAAAACTGAGCGCGGGGTTAAATATAACCCGTATACTAATTTGATGCAGGGTTCGAAAAATAATGAGATCATGACAATTAGTGCGGAGGCATCTAATGGTGATGCGTTATGGAAAGGTGTTAACTTTAAGCGTGTAGGGTCGGTTGATTCAAAGGATACTGATGTTGAAAGAGTAACTATCTGGCATGATACTAACAATAATAAGTCATTGGATGATAGTGATATCATGGTAGGGACAGGAACGTTCTATAATCGCGGGAGAGAAAATGATTGTTATATAGAATTTTCATCCAACGCGGTACAGACTGTGTATTCACGGAAGAAACAAGCTGATGATAATATAAGTAATACGTATATTGTTACGATGGACCTCAGCGAGGCTGCTACTCCGGGTGAATCATTGGGGATTTATTATAACCATGAATCATTCTTTGTGTCAAAACCGAACTATATATCCAGTACGACGGTACATTCGCAGTTTACCACGAATTTGCGTAAGGTTATCCCGAGCCCGAGAGAAGTAACTATAAAATCTGAACCTGTTAATTGCATGGTATTGAACGAGATTGTGGATGAAAACATGACGGCGGTCAGCGTTAATTCCACGTCCGGCTTCCCATCGTCGGGATATGTGGTTGTTGATAATGAAGTTATGCTGTATTCCTCGATGACACCTACGAGTTTGTACGGTATATTACGTGCGCAGTTCGAGACCACAACAGTAGCGCATTCTTCCGGTAGTGTTATTGCCGGGTCGATCTCGCAGGGTATGCGCAACGTTCCGTTGTTGAAGATGACGTTATCCTGCGATAAATATTATGTTATGTTGTATGGATTGAAAGTAAACTTGTTCACGACCGGGATTGATAAATTTGTTGATTCTGATGTCGAACGTGTATATGTGTACAAAGATAATGATAATAAAGGAATATTTGACCGTAATGAATACGGTGAAAACCGTGCGGATACTAAAGTCGGTGAAGCTGTCCCGGGCGGTACTTCCGGGGTTAATACTGCGGAAGTTACATTGGAAGATATGAATTATTCGCTGGATACTCTTGATGGTAACGGAAAACGGTATGTGTTGATCACTACCACTCCGACGGTATACTTTATCGCTGCGGATATCAGCCCAACTGCCGTTGAAGGGCATTTCTTCGGTGTGGCAGTCAACAGTAAGGATAATTTTAATACAAGCCAGCAGCATTTGGGGATTGATGTGCCTCATTCCGTTAAGTTAGACAATAATATCAGAAGCGGTACGCCGGGTGTGTTGTCAACGGTTGATAAATTGATAGTTAAAGCGGAGACTATTCTGCCGGCAACTGCTACTCAGGGCGAGAAAAATGTTGCGGTGATGAAACTTAACCTCCAGGCGAGTGATAACGCTGTTATCTGGAGAGGGTTAAAGCTGGATTGTATCGGCGATGTTATTGATAATGATGTCTCTGTTATTAAAGTCTATCGTGATATGAACAATAACGGTAAGTTTGAGAATAAAGGGGTGACACCTATCGGCGTGGTGAAAGAAAAGTATGAGTTAACCGATAAGGATTTAGTGCCGCTTATCGTAGATACTACTGCTATGTTCCAGACAAACAATGGGTTCTTGTTAATAAACCATGAGATAGTCGGGTATAAGAGTTCAACCATGACGCTGGAGTCAACTACACATGGTATGGTGAACAGGTATATCTTTACCGGGATTACCAGAGGATTGATGAAGTCTCCTGTGTATGAGCATGACGTTGATGCGAAAGTTTATGGTATCAATTCTGATGTTGTTACGGATGATGCCGGGTATGCTCCGGGCTTGATCTCAAAAGGGCTTGAACAGTACGTCAGCAAAACCAGTGTACTGACATTCCTTGAACCTCAGGCGATATACAGCAATATCGGAGGGCAGAATTACTTTATTGCGTACGATATTTATGATATGGGTGGGGTAAATAAAAAGTTCGGAGTGTCTCTCGCGGATACAAGTTATTTTATTATTGATACGCCGGATTATGTTAACCCCGCGGATTTACCGATAGAAAGTGCGTTAGCATCTATCGGTGATTATCCTGACCGCGTAACGTTCACGCCTGTTGATATACAGGATTATCCCGCGCCAGTGGTGACACAGGGGGATAAGGATATTGTTATGTGCGCGTTTACGATGAAAACCGATAAGGCTGATGCAGTGTGGACCGCGTTGCAGGTACAGCGTATCGGGACAGGTAACGGGACAACGACGCCGATGACCGGGACTAATAAGGATGTCGGAAATGTAAAAATATATCTCGATGATGATGACAGCGGATTCTGGGAGGTTAATGACAAACTTATTACTTCGGGGATTGATAAGTTCCCGGTAGATGATAATATCGGGCCGAATTTGACATTAACGCTTACTTCACCGCAGATTATTACTCAGGCGGCAAAAAAGTATTTTGTGTTGTACGACATTGCGGATGATGCGCAGGCGGGGGATACGCTTGGTTTAAAAATACCGGATACCGTAAGAATCGTAGTGAATCAGCCGAATACTGTCGCCAGTACGAATATGCCGTTTGAGACACTGGCTAAATCCAAGATTGACCCGATTCAGATCATAGCTACCGGCGATAACCTTGCTCCGGCAGCGGAAATACAGGGTCGGACTGTACCGTTGTTGCAGATTAGGTTAAAAACTAATAAAAACAAGGTTAAGTTAACTGGGTTTACGTTACGGCAGAATGGTTCTATTGAAAAAGCGGGTTCAACCAATTATTATCCGGAATATTATGGTGAAGGGGATCTTACCGAACTAAAAGTGTATCGTGATGTTGATAATGATAATTTGTTTACCTCGACGGATACTCTTGATCCTACCGGCTTGATAGGTTATGTTATTAACAATTCTATTAATTTCAAAAAAGGGTCGGCAAATATTATTTTTAGTACGGCAACTGAGATTTATATTACTTCCGCGGGGAATTCGTTGTTCATCACAGGGACGCTCGGGGCGTATAATGAAAATGCGAATGATAAGACGGAATATATTAATACTGAAAAACATGAGGTGCAAATCGAAATCCCGGGTATTGATCAGTTTATCAGGACGCCAAAATCGTCAGTAGGTAGTTCGAGTTCTGTGTATCCTATAAGGTCGTTAAAGGTGATGATCAAGCATTTGGCAACGCCGGAAGTTCAGTATATTGACGCTGATACTAAGACACCCGGAATACAAACTTTTGCGTGGATTAACAAAACATCGGAAGTTAAGACCGCGTGGAGAGTTGTATTGCCTACTGGTGTTGGGAACGTTGAACTTACCCAGGTGTACTACGCAGTCGGGACGTCGTCTATTGCAGTATTGGATAGTACCGCGTCAGGGGAGTTTAGTTCTAACTCGCAAAGCTGGAAGAAGCTCGATATGTCCAATATTACAGCAGATACTAATATTGAAACCACTGCTAATATGGCGGTATCGTTTAAGCACGGGAAAACGTATTATTTCCACTTAAAAGCATCCGCCAGGTATGTTACATACTTAAGTTCGAGTATCGGGAAGGCTTCTATAATGAAAGTTGAAACAAAAGATAGTGAAGCGAAGCATTGTACTATTAAGATTGACTTAACCCCGCCGTTGAGGCCTGTGAAGCCTGTACCGGAGCATTATACCAGGCAGTTAAAAGTTATTGAAAGTGGCTCATTCGTGGTTAACTGGGTTAGCGCGTTCGACCCAACCCCCGCAGAAATCGCGGTTAATGAGACTGGTTCAGGGATAAAACTATATGAAATACAGGAACGGTCGGATACGAATCCTGTATGGAAAACCATAGAAGTAGTTGATGGGCAGAGTGAGAATATCACTGTGGGTAACTATACAGCGTTTGATGTAAACGGTAATGTTTTAGTCGATGACCCGCGGCCTCAAGGGCATTTCTATTACTATCGTGTAAGAGCGTTGAATAACGCAGGTAGCTGGAGTGATTGGTCGGAAGCGTCAGATCCTGCATCTACGGGCTTGCCAAAAGAGCCTATATCTGATGCGCATGTGTATCCTAACCCTGTAGATTCAAGAAAAGGCGGGGAAGAAGGGAAAGCTAGGATTGCGTATATACTCAACGAAAACGCGGGGGTTACTATTACATTGTATGACTTATTGGGATATGTAGTCCGCCAGTGGCAGATAAACCCGGGGGATGATGGCGCTAAGGTTGGGGCAAATACTATACTCTGGGATTGTAAGAATGAAACCGGTGAGTTCGTGTCAAAAGGCGGATATATTGCCAAAATTGAAGTAAAAGCCGCTAAAGGTACCGTCACACAAATGATTAAGATCGGGTTGGTGCATTAATGCGGTGGAAATATATTTTTTTTGTTGTTGACAAAAAAATGTTTTGTTGCTATTAATATTAATGGGAAAGCGCAACTAAGAGTATTTCAGAGAAGCGATAAAGGCTATCCCGCGTGAAAACGCGGAGTCGCAAAGCTTCAGGCCTAAGTCCCGCAAAGGTTGCGGGATAAGGTAGCTGGGTTGCCGAAGAAAGAAGTGGATAAGTGTTATGGTTAGTGTTAACCAAGCTGAACAGAAGAGTATGTGTGAAGTAAGTGTAGGAAATCTAGAGTCTGGCAGTTTGGTTTCTGTTTTTTTGAGTTCACCGATAAATGGCAAAACCAGGGAAACCTGGTGACTTCCCGGTAATACGGGAACTGAGTGGCAGGTAGTTAGACTGTAGCTCAGGCAAAGCCTCCGAAAGTTTCGGAGCTCGCAGTTAGGGTGACTGCGAGTACGGGTCCTAAGTTAAGTACAACCTTGCGCAAGGTTGGAACGATAGGGCGGCTGGGTTGCCGAAGGAACAAGAAAATGAAAAGTTTATTAGGAACTGGCACAAGAGTTGCAGTTAATAAGTGTAAATTAAATAACCGGTATGCAGCCGCATCGCGCTGCGTGTCGGTTTTTTTATTTACTGTGCTTGTTTCTTTATTTAGTTTAATAACCTTCACTGTTGATTCGTACGCAGCAGCAACCGGCGGGCAGGCTGGTGCGTTTCTTTCCTGGGGTGCAGGTGCGCGGTCGTTGTCCATGGGGAAAGCGTTTATCGCAATCGCGGATGATGCTAGCGCGGCCTACTGGAATCCGGCGGGGATGACACAGCTTGATCGTAAAGAAATTACGGCGTTACACGCAACCCTTTGGTCCGAGACATCATACGACTTTTTGTCGTTCATCTATCCGACCAGCAACCTCGGCGTGTTCGGTATAAACTATGTGCGGTTAAATTCTGATGGATTCGAGAAATGGATTGTGCAGTATGACAATAATAACGAAGCGGTTGTGTGTGAACCCGTCCGTGATACGAATGGTAATGTTTACAAGTTCAGCGATACACAACAGGCGTTGTCATTATCATACGGCCGTGCAGTGTGGGAGTTTATATCAGTCGGCGTTACCACAAAGATGGTTGGTCGGACACTGGATACTTCTTCGGATTATCATTTAACCCTTGATGCATACCTTCTTGCGAAGAATATTAAGAATTTGCCGTTACGCTTAGGGCTCAGCGTTTCTAACTTATTACCGTTATCTTTTGGCGATACAAATGATAAGCTGCCGGTAAGTATCCGGTTGGGCGCGGCTTATAACTTCTTAAGAGACCGGTTAACAATATCCGCGGATTTGGACAAAAGCGGGAATTCAAACTTTAACTGGCATGGCGGTGCAGAGTATTGGTTACTAAACTTCGTGGCGTTACGGCTTGGATTTGAAGGCGATTTAGGTACTGGTTTACGCGAGACTACCGCGGGATTTGGGTTGAAGTATAAAGATTTTGGCGTAGATTATGCTTTTGCGTTCCACTCACTCGGTGCAAGCCATAGATTTTCGGGCAGCTGGCGTTTTGGTGCACAGATTACAGAACCGCGTCACGCAGCAGTACGCAAACTGCTTGAAGAAGGTTCTGAAGCGTATCGTCAAGGTAACTATTTACTCGCGGTGAGCCAGTATGCGAAAGCGCTGGATATCGATCCTACCAGAATCGAAGCTAAGTCAACGCTGGATAAGTTACAGACAATATCGTCTGAAATTGAAGAACAGCAGGGTGTTGGGCAGGAACCTGAAATTATGCGTAACGCGTTGACAACCTATATCGATGGTGATCTTAAGACTGCGATTAACGGGTTAAGATATGTTTATAGCAAACAGCCGCAGAATGATCCGTTATTACGGTTATTGAACAAGATTGAACAGCAGAGCGGTGAAGTGCCTACTGGAGCGGATAAGGTTTCACGGTCTGATACTCCTAAGATGACTGTCATCGACCAGAAGTTGTACCAGGCGTATCAGTCAATACTCAGCCGTGAATATGACAAAGCAGCGTTTGAGTGCCAGGAAGTGTTGAACCTCGAACCGAATAACATTACTGCGCTTGAACGGTTGGGGTCAGCATTCTTGATGATGAACCAGCGGGATAAGGCAAAGAAGGTTTGGGATAAAGTGTTGGAACTCGATCCCGGGAATAAGGTTATATTGAAGTTTTATAGCCAGCTTAATAAATAATTGATAAAGGGAAATAAGGAGAAAATGTTAAAATGAAGAGTATGATGGAAAAAGCGGTAAAGACAGTAGTTGTTATATTATTATTAACTATTAATATAACAACCTTATCAATCCCAACGATTTTTGCGCAGAATGAAGGACAGATTACTGCAAGTAGTGTGGATATCCTTAATCTCAAACTAAAGTATGAGAAAGAAATAGAGGCAAAGGTTCAGGATATTCTTAATCGTATAGTGGGAAAAGGTAATTCTGAGATTACCGGTTTGATGGTGGAACTGAGGATTGAGCAGGTAAAGCAAAGTGCTGAAAGTAGTAATGCTACGAATACCGAAGAAAAAAATATTGAGATCGGTGATACCAGATACCTGCTTCCCGGTGTCCCGATGCCTGTGGCGCCTTCCACACCGGATAAACCTACAAAAGCTGATTCACAGGCTACAGGGTCTCAATCGTCCAGAGTTACTATCCCGTCCTTAATTGATAAGATTAAGGTTACTATCATACTTGACAAAAACAAAGTCAGTGAGAAGCTTATGAATGATGTTATTGGCATAATATCTTCAGCGATTGAGACAAGTGTTGGTGGACAGACTCCTGAAGAGATTAAGAATAAGGTTAGTATATCCATCACGCTTGTTCCTTTTATTCAGGATACGGGTAGGCTTGATGGGTTCTTACGGCCGGGAGTGTTAATTCCTACAATCCTTGGGTTATTGCTAATACTGTTCCTGTACTTTGTTCTTCCCGCGGCTGTACAGGCGATTGCGGATGCTATAAAAGAAGGAGGCGGGCGCGGTTCTGAGATTTCTATACAATCAAAGAATGAGAATGAATCTCAAGGTAAGAATGAAGGTCAGGATGGCCAGGGTGGTGGCGCAGGCGGATATTTTTTGAAAGAAGGTAAACTTGTTAAGCAGGATGAGGAGAAGAAGGCGGAAGAAAAGTTTGTTCCTTTCCTGTTTGTCACAAAGGATAATATAAAGAACCTGATCTATCTGTTGCTTGAAGAACCTCCTGAAATTATTGCGACAATACTGGGGTACATTACACCGGAATTATCAGCGGAAGTTATAAGTAGCCTGCCGTTGGAACTTCAGATGCGCGCAGCGCTGGCAATGGCGACGGTAAGGCTTACTTCGGAAGAGGATATACGCAAACTGGATTCTGATATAAAGAAAAAAATTGATTTCCTGGTTGGCGGGATTGATTCGTTCATAAGAATCCTTGACCAGGTGGATACCCGGACAAGAAATGAAATGTTGGCGTCGTTGGAAGAACAATCGCCGCGGTTGGCGCAAAGAGTGAAAGAGTTTATTTTCTTATTTGAAGATCTTTCAAATCTTACGGATCAGGCTACACAGGTTATCCTCCGTGAATTAACACCGGCACAGTTGGGTGTGGCGTTACGCGGGCAGGTGATACCGCAGGTTATGGATAAGGTTATGAAAAACTTGTCGGAAAACGGGCGTGCGATGTTGAAGGAAGAAATTGAGTTTGGCCGGCCAGTGACTACAGCGGAGATCGAGGAAGAACGCAGAAAAATTGAGAAACTGGTTGAACGTTTGGATAAAGAAAATAAAATAGCGGTTCGTCCGGAAGGTGATGCAAAAAAGGCTATCATCATTGAAGGGCGGTTGGAGAGGCTTAAGATCGGCCCGGCAGGAAGCGCGGGTAGTTTTGCGGATCCGCAAAAAGCTGCGGAGCATTACCAAAAAGGTATGCGCGCGTATCAAGCAGGGAATATTGATTTGGCAATAAAGGAGTTTGAAGAAAGTTTAAATTATAACCCCAACCTCTGGCAGGTTGCACAGTTGCTGGGTAACTGCTACGTATCCCGCGGGTTGCTTCAGCAGGCAGTTTCCGCATACGAGAAATCGTTGGCGGTAAACCCGAATAACGTGCAGTTACGGAACTGGGTTAATTCACAAAAAACGCGGATGCCGGAACAAAAAGCGTAAATAATTTATAAAATAGTATATCAGGAGAATGTTATGGAAAACAAAAAAGATGAAAAACAAAATTTGATGGGAAAGCTGAACAGCAGTGGTGAGGTTCCGCTTATGCCGCATGATTCCAATGTTGAAGTCAACCCTGCGCCGGTATTTCAGGAAGAAAATGATGGTACGGTTCCCCCGGCTCCAACTGCAGAAAATGTTAGGCAGGGTACTATCAGTATAAAAGATTTAATGTCAGCATCAGCATCAACACCTGCTATGCCTGATATTTCAAATATGCCGATGCCAGGATTACCTGCGATGGATGGAATTGACCTTTTTAATATGCCAGGAAGTGGTGCGCCAGCTGCTATGGGATCATCCGAAAAAATTAAGTATGAAAAAAAGGTTATGGAGATGGAATCCAGTAGTGAAAAGTTGAAAGATGTCCTGGTTGATACTGAAAAAAAGTTTAATACTGAACGCAATGTCTGGGAAACCAGGGTTAAGGATAAACAACAGGAACTTTGGTCTGCAAAACAGGATCTTGAGTCTATCAAGAACCGTGAACGCGTTCTGCGCGATACTAAAGACCGTGAACTTAAGGATACGCGTGATAAGTTGGAGAATGAAATTAAGGGGCTGGAACATAAACTCGTGGATATCCGCGAAAAATCGTGGCAGCAGGCAATGAAATCGCGGGAGGAAGAGATGACCGCGGTACGGGTTGAGATGGCGATTAAGGATTCTCAGATCCGCGCGGTTAGAGAACAAAAGGACCGTGAAATATCCGAACTCCGTGAACGGATGGAACGCAAGATGGTAGAACAATTGTTCCATACGCGGCAGGAGTACGAAACAAAACTTACCGCGCAGGATGAGCTTGTTAAACAGTTGAAGGAAGAGCTTAAGGAGAAAGAACGCTTATTGCGTGAAGAACAGCGGTTGTATAACCAGCGCCTGCATGCAAAAGAAGAAGAAATTTTGTCATATAAAAATGAATATATTATCCGTGAGACACAAACACAGGGTGAGTATGATTCCAAACTCCGTGAATTGCTGTCAGATAAAAAGAGTTATGAAAAGGAACTGCTTAACCGCGAAAAAGGGTATGACAAAAATGTTGAACTCTGGCAGGAAAAGATCAGGATTAAAGATGAAGAAATTGCGGCATTAAAGAAGCATGTTGAAGGGCGCGCTGAGGAAGTTACTGCCGAATACAGGTTCCGTATTCAGCAGATGGAAGATGAGAAGCATCAGTTAACCGGAAATATTAGGAACCTGGAGAATGAGCTGCGTTTGGCGCAACAGGCACAGGAACGGTACTTCTACGAGATATCTTCTATCCGCCAGAAAATTGAAGCGGAATTTGTAGGTAAACTCGCAGAGAAGGATGTTGAAATTTCACGCCGTCTCGCTGAATCTAAGAATACGGTTGATGAACAAGTAACACAAAAATCTAAAGAAAAAGATCTGAGGTTACGCGAAGTTGAACAGGAGAAAACGCGGTTAGTGCAGGATTATGAGGAGAAGATAAGAAAAACTTCTGAGACTTATGAGACGATGATGCGTGAAGCACGGGAAAAACTTGCTGATTTGCCGTCGTTGCAGCTAAGGACGTCTGAGCTTGAGAAACGTTATGAGCGTGACCGCACTGCCTGGCAGGAAAGAATTGATGAAAAAGACGGTGAGATAGTAAAACTGCAGGATTCGTTCTCAAATGAACGTAAGAAATGGTTTGCCTCGGTTCCGGGAATTGAAGTTGTGCAGGAGAAGGATAAAAATATACGTGAACTGGAAACCCAGATATTCGGCTTGAAACAGGAACTCGCAGGAGTTAATGCCCAGCTTGTTTCCGCGGGTAATGCCCTGGAGAAAGCAAAAGCGCGTGAGGCATATATAGACGAGCTCGAACTCGAAGTGCTGAACCTTCAACAGGAGCTTGCAAAAACTAAGAAAAACTTGGTTGAAGCTCAGCACGGGCTTGAGTCTGCATCAGGGAATGAGGAATTACGTCAGAAAGTTGCGTATTTGACCGGTATAAAAGAGGAACAGGAGAAAAATGTTGAAACCCTGAGAACTGAAATAGAAATATTGAAGGCTGAACTTCAGGATAGTACCGCGTCTGTTACAGCAAAGCAAAAGCAGATTGATGCGCTGGTTTCCGAAGCAGGTGGATTGAAACAGCAGCAGGAGGAGTTAAAGCATAAACTTATTTTTAAACAAAATGATATTGCTGCGCTTCAGGAAAGCTGGAAAAATAAGGAAGAAGATATTAAGAAACAGCATGAAGCTGAACTTGTGCAGTTGAAGGCAAAACTGTCTTCATTAGCAGGTAATCCTGAACTCGAAGCGGTCTACAAAAAAACCGCAGCTGAACGTAATATCGCAATTAAACGCGCAGCGGATCTTGAAACTGAAATTATTGAGTCTAAACGCCAGCTTGCGCGGTTTGAAGATGAAGTTATGATGTTTAATACCAAGGTTAAACGGTTGGAGACGGAACTTGCATCGAAAAAGGATCTTCTTTCAATCCAGCGGGATATTAAAGGATTAGCTCCGTCGGTAGTTGAAGAAAAACAGTATAAGGATTTGGAGATTGCGTACCAAAAACTTATCGACGAAAATGAAGGTGTCCTGGAAATTAATCATCAGTTAGAGAATAAGATCACTGAAATGAAAGAAAAGTTTGACAGTATGGTGGTTGAACGCGATAGTATGAAAGATAATATCCGCGGGGAATATGAAAAACAGGTTGCACAGATTATTGATGGGTATAAGAAACGTATTGGGGAACTTGAAACACAGCAGAAACAACGGCCTGCCTCGGAAGTAAGCGGGACTGATGAACTTGCGTACTACAAAACCCGTCTTGCGGAACTGCAAAAAGGGTATGAAGCATTACTGAAGGAAAAACAGGATTATAAACGCCATGCCGAAGAGCTTAAGAATACATGGCAGGAGATGAAAGATAAGACGGTATTGGATGAAGTGGAACAGAAGAGGTTGGAAGCGCGGATCGCGGATTTGAAGGCGCAGTTGGAGGTTAAAGGTAAAGAATTTATTGATACTAAAAAACAAATGCAGGAACTTGTGATGCAGGAAAAGGAAAGGACTTTGAATCTGGAAGCTCAGAATGTTTGGATGAAGAAGGATGTGGAGCAAAAAGATCAGGTCATTGCTGAACTTGAAAAACGCCTGGCTGATGTTGAGCGTATATTCGGGAAGAAAAAGTCAACGCGGAAAATGTTTGAATGGTTGAATAAGCCTATGATTGATATTAATAAAAAACAGAGTGGGCAGGCAAAAAACGGGAATCCTAAGCATTGAGTAAAGGGATTTCATTATTTTGGAAGGAGTATTATTATAGTTATTTGGGGTTTAATAGCGGTAACTGCGATGGTGTTGGTGTTGCCGTTTTTAATAAAAAAAGTTGAGCACAACCTGGAAATATTTTTGTTTGTTATGGGCTGTATTGCTATGACGGTATCGTCAGCGTGGAATTTGAAGATTGTTCATGAAGCGCTGGTGGAGCCCATAAAAATAGCAGTTGCAGTTTTTATTGCCGGGATTTTGTTTCAGCGGCTTCAGCCGTTAGTTAAAAGCGGTGTGGATTATTTTGAGGAAATTCTCGGGATAAAACTGTTCGTACTGTTATTGATTATTTTGCTGGGGATACTTTCCAGCGTGATTACAGCAATCATAGCGGCATTGTTTTTAGTGGAAATCATTAATGTTATTAAACTAGACCGCAAATCAGAGGTAAAAATTGTTGTACTTGCATGTTTTTCTATTGGCATAGGAGCAGCATTGACGCCTATTGGCGAGCCGTTATCAACAATTTTGGTTGCAAAACTTAAGGACGCGCCGTATTACGCAAATTTTTGGTTTCCTTTTACACATTTTGCGGTATACATACTTCCCGGGATACTGGTAATCGGTGCATTCAGCTGGTTCATCACTGAACGTAAAGTTCGGGATGAGGCTGCGACATTGCATGAAGATGAACCACCGGAAGGGTTTAAGGATGTATTGCTGCGTACGGCGAAAGTTTACCTGTTTGTGATGGCACTTATCTTTTTGGGGACAGGGTTCCGGCCGGTGATTGATTTGTATATAATAAAATTACCAAGCGCAGTACTTTACTGGGTCAATATGATCTCTGCGATACTGGATAACGCGACATTAGTAGCTGCTGAGATAAGCCCTGGGATGGAGATAGAACAAATAAAGGATGCTGTGATGGCATTGATTATTTCCGGAGGGATGCTGATACCTGGGAATATTCCTAACATTATCTCAGCAAATAAGCTTAAGATCGGCAGCCGTGAATGGGCGATGTTCGGCGTGCCTGTTGGTTTAGTATTAATGGTTGTGTATTTTATTGTGCTTATGTTTATTAAATAATACTCAGGAATAATATCGTTATAATATTACTTCAAATATCCGCGTTTTTTTATTATAATATACTTTTATTTTTGAAATGAATTGATGTATGGACAATTTGAAAGAGTTTATGATAAAACTGCATAGGCTGGATAACCAGGAGTTTTGGTTGAACCCTGAATTGATTGAGACGGTAGAAGTTAAAGGTAATACTATGGTTAATCTTATATCAGGGAACAAGTATATCGTCAAAGAATCAGCGGAAGATATTGCAGTAAAGATGGTAGAGTACCAGTCTTTGGTACATAAAGATTTGCAGTTGTTAAACAAGAATAGGGTTTGATAAAGGTATATATTATTTATAAGGAGTTTAGGAACATATGGATATAGCAACGATACTAGGTATATTTGCTGGATTAGGGCTTGTAGTTTTAGCCATCTTTATGTCGGAAGGCGGAGGTTCGGCTTTTCAGTATTTTCTTAACGCAGAAGCGTTCCTCGTGGTTATGGGCGGTACATTCTGTGCGTTAATGGTAAACTATCCTATGAGCCAGGTTATAGGCGTATTCCGTGTGTTAAGAAAAGTTATGAGGGCATACGGTGAGGATACTACTCAAATAGTGAACATTTTCGTGGAGCTCACAAAACGCGCAAGGACAGAAGGTTTTCTGGCGTTACAGTCAGACATCGCAACGATTGATAATGATTTCCTTAAACGCGGAGTGCAGATGGTAGTTGACGGGCATGATAAGGAATTTATACGCAGTATGTTAGAGACAGAACTTGATTTTATACGTGAACGCCATAAGGTTGGGCAGGAAATATTTACTGCTTTGGGAACCTATGCACCGGCGTTTGGTATCATCGGGACGGTACTGGGTATGATTTTGATGTTAAACACTATTGATGATGTAAAAGAAGTGCCGCGGAGGATGGGTCTCGCTCTGGCATCCGCGTTTTTCGGGTTAGGTTCAGGTTACTTATTGTTCCTGCCGATATCAGGGAAGTTAAGGCGTAGGTCGGAAGAAGAGTTATTTGTAAAAGAAATTATTATCCGTGGTGTGTTGTTGTTACAAGGTGGAGCGAGCCCTATGATGATTGAAGAAAACCTTAAGGCGTACCTTGAACCTGCGAAACGTATGCTGATCAAGAGTACGCGTGCCGGTGGGCGGTAGATTAAAGAAAAAGTTGGGAATATAAAAAAAATATATGCCGTTACGTAAATCCAGGAATATGATTGATGCAAATGACCCGCGGGTGTCCCAATTTGGGCATCCTGCGCCGCCATGGATGGTGAACTATGCGGATCTAATGACAGAACTCGTATGTTTTTTTGTTATACTTTATGCACTTGGCGCGGCATTGAATAAGGATATGCAGAACGCACAGGAAAAAATTCAGGAATTGTTAAAAGAAGGTACAATCCAGGGTAAGGCGGAGATGACTAAGGAAGGGTTGAAGTTGACTCTCGAAGAACAAGGGAAGATCGCGTTTTTTGAAAGCGGGAAAGCGGATGTAACTCCTGATATGAACGCTATGCTTGACAAACTTGCGCCGGTATTCGATGACCTAAAAAACGATATTTTGGTGGAAGGGCATACGGATAACCGCCCGATTAACAGCCCGCAGTTTCCGTCAAACTGGGAGCTTTCAACTGCACGCGCTACGAGTATCATCAAATATTTGATTAACTCAAAAGGTATGGCGCCTAAACGTTTATCTGCCATAGGATACGGCGAGTTTCGCCCTGTCGCGGTGAATGATTCTGAGGAGAATATGCAAAAAAACCGTAGGGTTGTGTTTTTGATTAAAACCGAATCGTATAAGTCGGAATTGCAGGCAGAAGAAAATGCGGAAGAAGGAACGGCAGGAGAACAAACTACGGGAGTTAATACCCAGGAAAATACGCAGGTGGAAGTAAGTCAGGATACATCCACAGCAGTGAGTCAGTAATAATTTTATATAGGTCATGAGGTTTGAAAGGAGTAAAGTAGAGAAAATGGTTGTTAAGAAGAAAAAAATGGTAGCTAAGAAAATTGGGAAAAAAGTTGGGAATAAGAAGTACGTATACTTTTTTGGCGGCGGGAAAGCAGACGGGAAAGAAAGTATGAAAGATCTTCTCGGCGGGAAAGGTGCAAACCTTGCTGAGATGGCAGGGCATCCTAAATTACGGTTACCGGTTCCCCCGGGTTTTACTATAACTACAGAAGTGTGTACATATTATTATCAGAACGGGAAGAAGTATCCCGGTGTTTTGAGCCAGCAGGTGAATGACTCAATGGCAAGAGTTGAAGTGTTAATGGGTAAAAAGTTTGGTGATTCGGAAAACCCGTTGCTTGTTTCTGTCCGTTCCGGTGCGAGAAAATCTATGCCGGGTATGATGGAAACTGTTTTAAATGTTGGGTTGAATATGAAAACTATCCCCGGCCTTATCAAACAAACGGGGAATGAACGGTTTGTGTACGACGCGTACCGCCGGTTGATAATGATGTATTCAGATGTTGTGATGGAAAAAGCGTCTGGAATAGAACCTCAGGAAGGTAAAGGTATCCGTAAAGTTTTAGATGAAAAAATTGGAGCGCTAAAAGCTTCAAAAGGGTACCAGTCGGATACTGAAATCACAGCGGATGAATTAAAGGCGTTAGTTGCTGATTTTAAGGTTACCATCAAACAGGTATTAGGGAAAGAATTCCCGGATGACGCGCAGGAACAGTTGTGGGGCGGTATCGGTGCGGTATTTTCGAGTTGGAACGGTAAACGCGCAATTGATTACCGCAGGATTGAACGTATTCCTGATGAATGGGGTACCGCGGTTAATGTACAGTCTATGGTGTTTGGTAATATGGGTAACGATTCCGCGACCGGTGTTGCGTTCAGCCGTAATCCCGGTTCAGGTGAAAACCAGTTTTATGGTGAGTATCTCGTAAATGCTCAGGGTGAAGATGTTGTTGCGGGTACACGCACGCCATCACCGATTAATGAATATTCAAAGAATGATCAGAGTAAGCATCTTAAGACATTGCAGCAGTTTATGCCGGTAATTTATAAGGAACTGGATGATATACAGTTAAGGCTGGAACAGCATTATCATGATATGCAGGATATTGAGTTTACCATAGAGAAAGGTAAACTGTTTATGTTGCAGTGCCGCGTTGGTAAACGTAACGGCGTTGCGGCGGTACGTATGGCAGTTGAGATGGTGAAAGAAAAAATGATTGACGCAAAGACTGCTATCATGCGTGTAGGGCCTAACCAGTTAGTTGAACTTCTTCTCCCGATGATAGATCCTAAGGCGGAAGCTGCAAACAGCGCGATTGCAAAAGGATTACCCGCAGGTCCCGGCGGGGCGATAGGGCGTGCGGTATTTAACTCAGCGGATGCGATAGAATGGGCAGCAAAAGGGGAAAAGGTTATTCTTGTACGTGAAGAAACATCGCCGGAAGATGTGGGCGGGATGCATAAAGCGCAGGCGATACTTACGAGTAAAGGCGGGATGACAAGCCACGCGGCATTAGTTGCACGTGGCTGGGGTAAGTGTTGTATAGTAGGTTGCGGCGAAGTCGAGATCCTGGATGATGGTAAGAGTTTTAAAACAAAAAAAGGTACTGTCATCAAAGAAGGTGACTGGTTGAGCCTTAATGGTACAAAAGGGCTGGTTTATCAAGGCAAACTGCCGTTAGTGGATATTGATCTCGATAATAACCTCTCGTATACTGATCTTATGAAAATGGTGGATAAAGTACGTGTGTTAAAAGTTCGTACAAATGCGGATACTCCGAAGGATGCGGCACAGGCAATTAAGTTTGGCGCACAGGGTATTGGTTTGTTCCGTACGGAACATATGTTCTATGGTGAAGGAAGCGATAAACCGTTGTTCTTGCTGCGTAAGATGATTATGTCAAAGACATTGGAGGAACGAAAGAAAGCACTGGAACAGTTGTTCCCGTTCGTAAAGAACGATGTAAAAGCTACGTTAGAAACTATGGATGGTTATCCTGTAACGATAAGGTTGCTTGACCCGCCGTTACACGAGTTTGTTCCTCATAGCGAAGATAAACTTCAGGCATTAGCCACGGAACTTGGTGTTGATATGTCCGAACTAAACAAGCGCGCGGATTCATTACGCGAATCTAACCCGATGCTTGGCCATCGCGGGGTGAGGTTAGGAGTGACATATCCGGAGATAACCGAAATGCAGGTACGCGCAATTCTTGAAGCTGCAGCGGAGATCATTAAGGCCGGGAAAAAAGCGATTCCAGAAATTATGATTCCCGTTACATGCACGCAAAACGAACTGGTTAACCAAAAAGTGCTGGTTGATAAGGTTTATAAAGAAGTCCTTGCGAAGTTCGGGATGAAGAAACTGAGTTTTATGTATGGTACGATGATAGAAATCCCGCGGGCAGCGTTACAAGCGGCAAAAATGGCGGAAGCTGCCGAGTTTTTCTCGTTTGGTACTAATGACCTTACACAAATGACGTTTGGTTTTAGCCGTGATGATATCGGGAGTTTCTTGCCGGATTATCTTGAACACAAAATATTACCCGCAGATCCCTTCCAGACAATAGACCAGCCGGCGGTTGGTGAACTTATTAAGTTCGGTATCACCCGCGGAAGGTCAGTAAGGAAGGATTTGAAGGTTGGTATTTGCGGGGAACATGGCGGGGATGCGGATTCCGTAAAGTTCTGCCATAGAGTTGGTATGAACTACGTATCGTGTTCACCGTTCAGAGTACCGATAGCGCGCTTAGCGGCAGCGCATGCGGCTCTTGAAGATAAGAAAAAATAGTTGGAATTATTGTCTACGATGATACAGACGCCGGAAATCAGGGGGAGTAATCTTTCTGTCATCCGGCCTCTGGCGTCGTGGGTGTTGATGGAGTAATAGTAATAATGTTTATAACTGACGAGTTTAAAGGTGAGAAACGCAGTTTATTCGTGTTTTTGTTGATCGCAGCATCAATAATTATTGCGTATAATTTCTATAGTAAGGTTGAGAAACGGTTTTTTGATATCGCTCTGTACCGTCATGCGGAAATTATTAACCATACTGCTGCGGAGCCGTATAACCATCGCGTGCTTATGCCATACATCTTTGATGTTTCGACAAAGGTGTTGTCAAAATTTTGTTCACATGATTTTGCGTTTAAATTAACATTTTTAACGTACGATTTTATCTGTATATTTTTACTGCTATATCTTATTTACCGGTTGTTGAATAAGTTTTTTACTGACTTTTACCTGAAACTATTCGGAACATTATGGACTGCGTTATCTCTGGTGCTTGCTTTACGTACTATAAGCTATGGTTCATGGATGTTGTTGGAAACTGTAGTCTTTGTAGCGGGTGTGCTGTTTATGTTCAAGAAACAGTATGTGCCTCTGTTTTTATGCACTCTTGTATCCGCATTTAACCGTGAAACCGCGGTGTTCCTGATATTAGCATATTATTTTCAGTTATCTTTTGACCATAATATTAGTCCCAGTGTAAAAGCGTTAAGAATAGGCGGGTTGATTGCTGCGTATCTTGTTTCGGTGATAGTTTTGAAATCATTTAATATCCCGGGTATATTTGAGTTCGCGGTTATGCAGTTTAAGGAAAATATCGCGTCGCCTGTATTGATAGTAAAAAATTTGGCTACCATAACGTTATTGTTCAACGTTTTTATATTCCTTGCGTATAAAGGGTACCGGTACTCAGAATATTTTGTTAAACGTTTATTTCTTGTCATACCGTTTATCGTAATAGGTTATGTGTTTTTCTCGCCGTGGAATGAAATCGTGACATTGATACCGTTGTATGCAGTTTTATTGCCGGCAGGGTTATTCTACGCGAAACGTATTATTTCGGATATGGCGTATTGAGAATACGTTAATTCTCAATTCCGGTATTACTTTTCTCCAGCCATCCTTTAAGGTGTTCCGAAGGTAAGTTAATGGCATACCAATGGTTATCAGCACCAAGTATTATAACGTGTTTACCTTCTGGGATGTTAAAACTTGTTACGTATTCCTGTCCAGGGCCGGAGTACACAGGCGTTTGATCAACAATAACCGTTGCCCATGTATTGTTCTCAAATATTTGCCAGCGTGTAAAGAATAATGTTCCTGAAATTATCAATACTGCAGCACTTGCTAATGTCAGCCAATAGTATGAACGTGAGGTTGTTAGTATGTATAACATCCATAGGATGGAAAATATGAGTGAACATACTATTAATGCTGCCAGTAATTCAGTAGTTTTGAAGTAGCTTAAGGTGCGTTCAAAAAAGTTGGTCCACACTTTTTCATTTCTTATCCGGCATGTAAAGTTTAAGTTATGGCGGATATCTTCATCCCGCGGGGAGAGGCGTAGCCCACGGCGGTAGTTGAGGATAGCTTTGCCGAATTCGTTATTGCGGTAGTATGCATTACCTAGGTTATAGTATACTGAAGCGTTAATTTTTGATTGCCCTGTTAATTTTTCGCCATGCATTATTGCTGCTGCAAAATCCATGCGTTCATATGCTTTATTCATCTCATCATATAATTGCCATGGTGTCACAGCGGTTGGGGTGGAAATCAAGGGTGTAGGCTGTGCAGATATTGCGTGTCCGCAGAAAACAATGAGTTGAACTGTGATCATTATGATTAATGACATAAATTTGTGTGTTTTTTTCATGGTAATATCACTACCTTGGTTCCTGTCTTAATATTCTTCACTAATTGTTTTATATCAGTGTTCAACATTCGCACGCATCCTTGTGAGGCTGGATGCTGTATTGATGCAGGGTCATTATTACCGTGAATGGCAATCCCGCTGCCGGGGCCTACGTACTTACCGGCTTTTTTGGGTACTTGTCCGGCTATACAGGCGGTTTCATAACTACGGAGATCGGTTTTATTAGGATAATTTATGCCGATATACGCATAGCCATATGCGTTTGTTCCGAGGTCAACTCCGGGTTGTCCATACTTATGATACCCGTTTTTTGCGAGGTAATTACGTTTATTTAATGTCGCAAGTTTTTTGTATTCCTGCGACTTCACGGGCATGTCCCTGGTCATAATTTCTGTTATGCGATAAGTACCTTCCGGTGTGCGGTTGTCACCCTGGTAACGTTTGGGTTTTAAATCAGGATTCAAGCCAATGGATACTGGGTATGTGGAGATAACGGTATTATCATCGGACATCAATGAAAGTTTATACTGTGATTTATTGACTCTGATATATACATCCTGTTGCGTGTGAGTTAACTCCGGAAATGTAAAGAAAAAAAGTGTTATTGATATATAAAATACAGGTTTGGCAAAGTTCATAGGTGTTTCTCCAGTTTTTTTATCATTTCTTCTACTCTGACACATAACTCGTTGTTTTCACCGGTAGTTTTGCCGGGTGCGAACCTTAATAAATCCAGGTCTTCGCATACGTTTACGGTTTGTTTGACAGTATCCTCAGCGATGTGTTTTTCTAATAATAAAGTTTCAATCTGTGTCAGGGTAAGCCCGGCGGAGTATAAGCCAAACTTATCCGCAAGGTATTGATAGAAAATACCGGTAAGTTCAGCGCTAACTGTTTCACAGGATAATGTTTTACATTTATTTGAAAGACGTCTTAATTGTTTTCTCGCAGTATTACCTGCGCGGCTGTGACGTACCTTGTTTACGTCTTTCCCGATAACATCCCGGTATCGTTGATACCCAAGGGTTCCAAGTGGGGCAAAGATGGGTAGTATAAATAATAACATTAAGAACGGGTTGAACCGTATTGGCATGGCAAATGTGGTATTATTCCCGGTTTTTATATGCCTGATATCCGTAGAGAGTAGTTTAATATCATTGTTTACACTATCAGTACCTGTGGTACCGGGTATCTGAGAAGCTCCGGTTGTACCGGCTAAAGTCTTAACTCCGTCTATGCCCGGTGTTACCGTAACAGATATGGGGTTTGTGTTTTTTGTAACATAATTACCCTGTGAAGGATTGAAGTATGAGTATGAAATAGAAGGGATAACATGTTTCCCTACTGTTTGAGGGATAATAACTGTTTTAAAAGTTTTTGAACCATGGACAATACCGTTATCTTTGGTGGTGGTTACATTAGAAAGAGTATCGTATTTTCTAAAGTTAAGCATCTGAGGTAGTGAAGGTTCAGTGATTGTTTTGATATTACCGGTTCCCGCGACAGTGAGTATAAGATTTACTGCGTCGCCGAGTTTTATTTCGGTTTTATCAGTTTTTGCGGTTAATGAGTAATTACCGACCGTACCGTTGAACCCAGCGGGTTTGTTGTCCGGTAACGGTAAAACTGTTACGGAGACGGGTTCGGAATTCAATGTCAGCACTTTCCCGCCGGAGAAAAAGCCGCGGAAAAAGTCATCGCCAAAGGGGTCGTTCGAAGTGTCTTCAACCGCTATCTTCAACTGTGCCTGTCCTATATTAAACTTACCTGCTGTAGTAGGAAAGAGTGCAGTGCGGAATTCGGTTACCATATAACGTTTGCCGTTATATACGGTTTGGTATTCCTTCCGCGGGGATAATTCTTCTGCCCAAAAGCCGTTGGTAACCGGCGGCTGAAATGATTGTTGTTGTAGTACCCGGATGCGGGTATAGAACTTAAATGTAAGCGTCAGTTGTTCATTGACATACACTCTGTTTTTGTCAATAGAAGATGTTATGAATACAGGCTCGTCTTTGCCGGAAGGATTTGCACGGGTAGTGTTTTGCGCGGTTCCTATTTGATTTTGTGAAGAAGGTTGTGTGACTTCAATGGTAATCTGTTGTGATTGTATAATTTGGTTCTGGTGATTAATACTAAACTGCGGGATCATAAACTTTCCGGCTGATTTCGGTGTTAATACGTAAGAATGGTTTGCTGATGCTGAGACCGCACCGTTTATAAACGAAAAGTTTTGTGAACTGTAAGACTGTACTATATTAAAATCATTCATTGCGGGTATTGCCGGGCGGGGAAGGTTTTGTGTGTTGCCCGAGACTGTCACTTGCAAAGTAAGCTGTCCGTCAAGAGGGACTGTTGTTTTGTCTACTTCCGCGGTGATTGTGATATCCGCCGCATAAATTGTGGTAATAATTGTTGTTGATAGAAGTAATGTGAGTAGTATAGCAATAATGTTTTTTGTCGTCATACGCATGGCATTACCAATCATTCCCAATAGAAGGTAGCTGGGGGGTTGACATTTTGCGTTTATCCTGTGCGTCTTTCTCCTGGTTTTCTAGTGCTTCTAACAAACGTTTAGCGTCTTCTTCGCTCATATCCTTCTTTTTTTGTTCTGGCTGCTGTTGTTCCTGTTGCTGTTCATTTTGTTTTTTTTCTTTATTATCCTGTTTCTGTTTCTGTTTTTGCTGTTGTTGTTGCTGTTTATTTTGTTGTTTCGCGTTTTCTTTGAGTTTGCGTTGCGCAAATTCAAGGTTGTATTTCGCGTCTTTATCGTTGGGGTTTAATTCCAGGGATTTAGTGTAGTATTGTATGGCGTCAACCAGGTTGTTCTGGCGGAATAGACAGTTGCCAGTATTGTAATACGCTTGTGATTGAAGTTTGATGTCTTTTGAGTTTATAGCTTTTTGGTATTCTACCTTCGCGTCGTCGTATTGTTCCTTTTTATATAACGCATTGCCGAGGTTGAAACTTACCTCCGCAGAGTCAGGTGCGCTGATCTGTGCGTCACGGTATGATTCTAATGCGCGGTCATAGTCTTTGTTGTTGTAATGATAATTCCCGCGGTTGATCTTTCCCGTTGCGGATGCGTTAAGTATTGAAGGGGTGAGTATCAATAAACTGATTAATAAAAAGGCGAGGATTTTGTTTGTCATACGTTCGCCTCCTTTTTTTCGGGTTTTGTTTCAGGTAATATGAGTTCTAATAATAATAATAGTAACGCAATGCCTAAGAAGTACTGGTAACGGTCTTCGTATTTACTGAACAATTTGCTTTGTAATTCCTTTTTTTCCATCGAGGATATATCGTCGTATATGCGCTGAACTTCAATGTCTCCGCCGGTAGCACGGTAGTACTTGCCTCCGGTGAGCATCGCAATTTTTTGTAGTGTAGTTTCATCGAGTTTGCTTACTACAGTACTACCTGATTTATCTTTTTTATATTCTAACAAATTACCGGCAGTATCGCGTATGGGTATGACTTCGCCTTCAGGGTTGCCAAAGCCTATGGTGTATATCTTAACCCCTTCACGTTTAGCAGCTTCCGCTGCTGCTAGCGGGTCGCCTTGATGATCTTCACCGTCGGTTAGGAGTACCAGTACTTTGTATTTCCTTTCTTTCTGGGAGAAAGATTTTGTTGCAAGTTGTATAGCTTCACCAATGGATGTCCCGGCCCGCGGGATCAGGGATGGGTCAATCAGGGATAATAACATCTTCGCAGCGTTATAGTCCAGTGTTAACGGGCATTGCATGAATGCAGTACCGGAGAACGCTATGATACCGATTCTGTCGCCCTGTAACTGGTTAACAAACATTGAAAGGTTATCCTTTGCTTTACGCATACGGTTTGGCGCAATGTCTTCTGCCAGCATGCTTGTCGAGCAGTCTATGGCGATTATTATGTCCACACCGTGGCGTTTGATATTGACCAGCCTGCTACCGATCTGCGGGCCTGCGAGGGAAAATATCAGGAAGAACGTTGTGGTGGTTAGCAGTACCGCTTTTATTATAAACCTTTCAGTTACTGCGTAATTAACCAGTCTTGATAACATTGTTGTGCTTGCAAACAGGTTAAGCATTTTCTTGCGGTTACGATTAACATAAACATAGAAGATAACCAATATAGGTATTAATACCAATAGTATTAAGTATCCGGGGTAATGAAAATGCATATATAGTTCCGTTAATCTCCTTTTATGTTATGGTATTTTACTTAGTACCGTGTTGCCTGTAACAATTGCGCTGAGTAAAAGTATCAATGCGGGTAGTAGGAAGTAGGTAAATAATTCACGGTATTCAGTATATTCCTGTACTTTAATCTCGGTTTTCTCAAGTTTATCGATCTGTTTATAAACTTCCACAAGTTTTTTTGCGGTAGTTGCGCGGAAGTATGAGCCGGAAGTTAGTTCCGCAATCTGGCTTAAGGTGTTTTCGTCAAGGTCTTCCTGGATGGTTACGTACTGCCTGCCAAAAACAGGGTGGTCAACAGGATATAACGACCCGCCCCGTGCGCCACAACCGATGGTGTATATTTTTACGTCTAGTGCCTGTGCGGCTTTTGCGGCGGTTAACGGGTCAATCTCGCCCATGTTACTTCGCCCGTCGGTGAGAAGAATGATGATTTTACTCTTCGCCTGGCTGTCTTTTAAACGGTTTAATGCAGTTACTATAGCAGTTCCTACTGCCGTACCGTCCATCTGTGTCATCCCGATCTCAACTTTATCAATAAAATCTACGATTGCGCCGTAGTCAACGGTAAGCGGGCATTGCGTAAATGCTAAAGCGGAAAACACAACGATTCCTATACGGTCATGTTTGCGTCCTTTAACAAACTCTTTTGCTGCTTGTTTGGCAGCGTCAAGGCGGTTGAGCGGTTTGAAGTCTAATGCGCGCATACTTGTCGATGTGTCGAGGCAGAGGATGATGTCTACCCCGCGGGTAGTGATTTCTTCAGTCTTTATCCCTGCCTGCGGGCGTGCAAGCGCTAAGATTATTAATACCACAGCGGTGAGTTTTAGTAAAAATAATATCATACGGGGAGGTAATTGTTGGCTTTTTAAGAGTTCTTTCCATAAATATAACGACGAATATTTTATTGATGCGGAACGATAGTATTTATTGTAATACCAGTAAAGCAGAGGAAGTAGGATTAAGAGTGATAAAACCCAAGTATTGGCAAATCGCATATTAAATCGGTACTCCATGTTTTGTGTTTTCCACTAGAGATACAGCAGTATTATAATCGGTATTTACAATATCGCCATCAGGAATGTACTTCGCAAATTTGACAAGGTCACAGTCATCAAGGAGTTCTTTGTATTTGGAGCAATACTTTTTATCTACAGCGCGGAGTTCCTGGAATATTTCCCATGTTGTACGTTCGATCGCTGCGATATTATACCGTCCTTCAATGTATTTACGGATAATGTCGGAGAGCAGGGTATAATATTGGCGGTAATTGCCGGTGGATAATAAATCAGACTCGTTTAATTTGCGTAATTGCGATAACGCAAGTTCATGCGGGGGTAAACCAGGAGTGGTTTCTTCTATAATGTTTTGAATAACAGGGCGGTTGTAGTAGAAGTACCAGAATAATAAGATCAGGGTCAATAACGGGATGATAGAAAACAGGATTTTCCAGATCTTTCCCATAGGAATATTTACGGGTGGTTTGATATCGCGGATATCATCTTCCAACCCTTCTTTATCAATTACACTTTCTACTAAAATGTATATCTCGCCGGTGGAGACCGTTTTTGTGCTATCGCTGACATCGAGGTATTCAATTGTCATTGAAGGGATAACATATTGTCCTGTAGTGAAAGTTGATAGTACAAACTTTTGTTCCGCAATATTGCGGTGCGGAGAAAATATGCCGCCTGATTTTTTAATGGGTTTTACTTGAAAATCTTTTATCTCAAACACGCCAAGGTGTGCACCCGGAGGGGGGATAAAAAACTTTATGTCATTGCTGTAGTTGTATTTTAGTTCGTAATTAAACTTATCCCCGATCGTTATTCTGTTACGGTCAATCTTTCCTTGAATTAAAACATCAGGTAACTTATTTGCGGTAACTGTCCCCGTAAAAAATGCGGGGAATATTGAAATAAGTGATATTAATAAATAATTATAGGCCGTTTTCATAGATTTCAACTTTTTCCGCTTGAATTAACCGGTTAAACAGTTCTTGTTGGAGTACACGGTACTTTTCTTCGGTTAGTTTTGAGATGATACCGGCACGTGATTCTTCAAAAGATTGAATTTTGTTATCCTTATTTTTTAACTCGTTTTTATGCGCCTGGTAGTATAATTCAATTTCTTTTTCCGTTGGTTTGCCTTTATCGCCGATCTCGTCTGATAGTACACGCTGAAGTATTACTTGACGTTTCCAGTATTCCAGTTGTTTGTTAAGGTCAGTATCACGGTCGTAGCCTTTACGTTTACCCGAAGATAGGAGTAAATCTTCTGCGATAAGTTGTTTTAATAATTCTGTTAGTTTATCTTTGGAATAACGCCCTGCTTGTTGTTGTAACTGCGGGGGTAAAAGACGGATATATTCGTCTAAGTCAGTCTTTGTAATAGTGCGTTTACCAACTTTTGCTATTACTGCGGAGGATGGTTTTTGTGTGCGGGTGTTCAGTGTAACATTTTGTTCAAGAAAACGTGCAGCATCATAAGACTTGCCGAGTTTTTCCATGCATCCAACTATTTTGTAATCTATATCGCTTGTTAGTTTAACATCATGTGCATAAACTTTTGCATGAAGATATAATGCTAGAGCGGATTCGTTATCCGCAAGATTATCCGCTTGAATATTTGCGGCAAGATAGTATATGTTAGCGGTTTCATTGCGCCCAGCCTTACCGGAATCAGCTAATGTTTTGTATTCCTCAACTGCTTGTTTGTATAAACCGGTTTCGATTAGTTTTGAGATATACCTTTTTTTAATTGTTAATAAGTTTGAGGATTTATTGTTTGAGACAATAATGTATCCTGTACCTGAGAGTAATAGAAAAGCCAGAATGATGTAACCAAAAATGTTGTTCTTCATAATTTGTTTCACCTATACCTTCGTTCCCTGACCTTAAAAAAGTTTAATAACGGTTTGACATAAGACTCTCCGGCGTTTAACGGAATAACGTCAACTTCTGCTGTTTTGAATAAATCTTTTATGTACGCAGCGCGGTTGTCCTTTTTTTCTTTAAACTTTGACATCAAAACAGCATCGTTGGTGTTGATGACCAAAACTTCACCGGATTCGTTATCTTTTAGTTCAATATTTCCGATACTTGGGATGGATTCTTCTTTCTCGTCAAAAATACGGATTGCTATGACGTCATGGCGGTAGCTTGTTACTTTCAGTGCTTTCTCAAACCCGTCATCGTTAAAGTCGGAGATCAGGAAGATTATTGATTTACGTTTCTGTACATCGTTGATATACTCTAAAGCTTGACGGATATTAGTTCCCGTGCTTTGTGGTTTGTAGAACAAGATTTCGCGGATTAGCCTTAGAATATGAGCCCTTGATTTTTTTGGGGGTATATATTTTTCGATTTTATCCGTAAAAACCAGGAGGCCTACTTTGTCATTGTTCCTTACTGCGGAGAATGATAATGCCGCTGTGATCTCCGCTGCAACTGCTGCTTTAGTTTTTAGTTTTGTACCGAAATCTGTTGAGCCGCTCATGTCAACAAGAAAGATTAATGTTAGTTCGCGTTCTTCAACAAACTTTTTTATATATGGATGTCCAAACCGTGCGGTGACGTTCCAGTCAATGCTGCGGATATCATCACCCGGTTGGTATTCGCGTACATCACTGAATTCCATGCCATGTCCTTTGAATACGCTGCTGTACTGCCCGGCAAAGGTGTCGTTAACAAGGCGTTTGGTGCGAATCTCAATCTTACGTATTTGATTCATTACTTCGCGTGGTATCATAGTGTATTTTATAACTCCTGTATGATCACCTGAATGGCTTATGGTACTTCTACAGTATCAAATACGCGTTTGACTATCTCATCGCTGGTGAGTTCTTCAGCTTCAGCCTCGTAACTTACAATTACGCGATGGCGTAAAACATCAAGGCCTATGGATTTAACGTCTTCCGGTGTGACATACCCGCGCCCACGGAGGAATGCGTGTGCTTTCGCTGTGATTGTAAGATAAATAGTTGCGCGTGGTGATGCGCCATAGGAAATTAGTGGTTTTAGTTCGTCAAGTTTGTATTTTTCAGGGTATCTTGTTGCAAACACGATGTCGAGGATGTAATTCTTGATTTTTTCGTCTACGTAAATGGATTCCACTACTTGACGTGCTTTGAGTATATCTGCTGGAGAAATTATTTTTGAAACTTTTGGTACACTGCTGCCTGTCATGCGTTCAAGTATAACCTTTTCTTCGTCCCGGGAGGGGTAGGATACTTTTAGTTTTAACATAAACCTGTCTACCTGCGCTTCAGGTAAGGGATATGTTCCTTCTTGTTCAATAGGGTTTTGGGTGGCTAAGACAAGAAAAGGGTCGTCAAGTTTATGTGTGCTGTCCCCTATAGTTACCTGTCGTTCTTGCATGCATTCAAGTAATGCGCTTTGTACTTTTGCGGGTGCACGGTTGATTTCATCCGCAAGGATAAGGTTTGAAAACACAGGGCCTTTTTTAACGGTAAAATTGCCGTTCTGCGGGTTATAAATGTTTGTTCCTATAAGATCAGCAGGGAGAAGGTCTGGAGTGAACTGTATCCGCTGAAATTTTGTCTGTATACAATCGGATAAAGTTTTTACCGCTAATGTTTTCGCTAAGCCCGGGACGCCTTCAAGTAATACATGCCCGTTACCAAGTAAGCCAATGAGTAAACGTTCAAGCGTGTACCTTTGCCCGACGATTACTTTGCCGATTTCAGTTAATAGTTCTTCGACAAATACGCTTTCTTTTTTTACTTTGTCGTTAAGTTCGCGGATTCCTTGTTCCATAAATTTACATACCTCCCAAATATAATCATAATTTTGTTGACTCAAAACATCTTATATTATTGATGCATGAACACCAATAAAAGTTTCAAAAATAATTGTGTTAAATTTTTAATATCTTAGCATAAAACTTATAAAGTTTAACAAAAAAACGGTTTTTTTCGTTATAATGTTTATTGTTATGACATATAAGAAATGGTTTGTTTTACTTTTTATAGTATCGGTGATATTCTGGTGGAACGGCTGGGTTTACAGCGCGGGTACTTGGGGGTATGAGTCAATTGATATTGTCGCTCAAACCGGGCAGAATACGTCAATACAGCTTGACTCTCTAGGGTATCCGCATATTGCATATTTTTATCAGAGCACGCAAACGGGTTATTATTTTATTAAATATGCAAAACTTACTGACGATGGATGGTTAACTTATGCGGTTGACGGGTCTACAAATCCGGCATCCGCGTATTACTGTTCTCTTGTACTCGATAGTTATGATATTCCTCATGTCGTCTATAAAGATTTAACAAGCAATGATATAAAATACGCGACGTTTAACAGTGGAATATGGATTATTGATGGTTCTGTGGATAGCACTACTAATAATGTCGGGGATTATCCGTCCTTAGCAATTGATTCCAACGGTTCTCCTCATATATCTTACTATGATGCTACAAATAAGAAGTTGAAGTATTCTTATTACAACGGTGCTGAATGGATACCTGCGGTGGTAGATAATGATACAGGTGCTGGGAAGTATTCAAGTATTGCCGTAGATACAAACTCGTATCCATGCATATCGTATTATGATGATGTTAATACAAATCTTAAAGTAGCACGGTGGAATGGTTCTGCCTGGCAGTTAAATATTGTCGACGGAACTGGATCAAATGTAGGGAAATCTACCTCCATAAAAATAAGTTCTAATACAGGGAATGTGTATATCAGTTATACTGATAGCGGATTAGGTGTTGGTGCTGCTGATGCGTTAAAATATGCAAAATGGAATGGTGTTATATGGTCAACTTATACACTCGATGCCGGGTTGAATATGGAACAAAACGAACAGTATAATGCTACGGATATTGATGTTGATGCAGATGGGCACCCGCATATTATCTGTTGGAACCGTGATTTTAATAATTTTAGGTATAACTATTATGATGGTGCAGCCTGGCAGAAGTATGGCATAGAAAACCTTACCCGCCCGATGGGGGCGTATCCATCGTTGGCGCTTGACAGCCTTGGGCGTGCGCATCTCAGCGGGTATGATTATTCTATCAGTACAAAAACGTTGATGTATTTGCATAATGACGAAACGCCGCCTGGTGCGATTGATACTTTAGATGGCTTGAATGCGAAATACGAAGGACAGTTGTTACTGAGATGGAATTCAACCGGTGATGATGGTAAGATTAATAAAATTCTTGGCGGGCAGTATCAGGTGAGGTATACTACTGCGCCTGAGGTTGCCTGGGATAATATTCCTTATTCCAACCGTGTTACGTGGTCTACTACTACTGCTCCTGGTGTGCAAAGTTATAAAATTATTGAAAATCTTGAATCCGGTGTTACTTATTATTTATGGATAAGGGTGATTGACCGTGTTGGTAATTTGTCAGGATTATCAAATAGAGCAACTGCGTGGGCACAGTTTGATATAACTCCGCCTGCGGCAGTTACTTCACTGGCTGTTGACCGGGCTGGGTGTATCGAAGGTGAGATCAATCTTACCTGGGTTTCTGTCGGAGATAGCGGGTATGAAGGGAATGTCAATGGTAAATATGAGTTAAAGTATTCCACTCAATCCTGGTATGACTACGATTTTGCTGCGTATACGGTTAGTTTAACAACTACAGGGGTTGTGCCTGGGACTGTGCAAATGGTAAAACTGAAGAATTTGTTGCCGGGGACAACATATTATTTTTGGGTGAAAACCCTGGATGAACGCCAGAACATGGCGCCTAAATCGAATAAGGTGTCCGGTTGGGTGCAGGTGGATATTACTCCTCCAAAAGTTGTGGAGGCACTTTCACTTAAGATAGTTGAGGATTATAAAAGTGAACGCACAGTGGTTTTAGGTTGGACTTATCCCGGAGATGATGGTACCACCGGTTCTATTGTCGGGGGAAAGTATCGCATAAAGTATTCATCAAACCCTGCAGTTAATTGGAGCCGTTACGAAATTGACCGGGCAACAACAGTTTTGTCAGGAGCTATGGGTTCACAATTGATTTCAGGGTTGAGGAATTCTACGAGTTATTACTTCTGGGTACGTGTGCTGGATGAACACGCTAATTCTTCAGATATTCCTCCGTGTACTACTTTCTATATATATCTCGATGTAACCCCTCCCGGAGTGATTACCAACTTGTATGCTGAGAGCGGGAGCAGGTCAGGGTCTATAATGTTGCGCTGGACCGCGCCGGGGGATGATGATTATGAGAATAATATTAACGGCGGGAAGTATATTATAAAGTACTCGTCATTATCCGCTGCAACGTGGAATAGCGGGGAGAATTATGTTTTATATGTCCCAACTAGTGTTTCGCAGGGTATGACTGTGATATATAACTTAACTGGTTTAACAATGAATTTTATGTATTACATACGGATTGTAACCCTGGATGAACGCGAGAATACAGGTTCTCCTCCGGATACAGCGGTTTCTGCGCTTGCAACCGCTGACCTTATATTTCCAGGAAGTGTTACTGACCTTCAGGCACTGACGGGAACTGAAGAGGGGGAAGTCGTCTTACGTTGGACCGCTCCCGGTGATGACGGTACTTACGGAGACCTGTCTGCTGGTTATTGGAGAATAACATGTTCTACGGCGCCGGAAGGATATCTTTGGACACATAACGAATACAATCTTGAGCTTGCAACTTCCGCAGTACTTGGTGAACAACAGGAGTTGAGGATAAGGAGACTGCTTAAGAGCGGTACCACCTATTACATACGGTTATGGGTGGGGGATGATACTCCGAATTGGTCATATGGGTCAAATATTTCTACCGCGCTGGCATTATCCGGTGAAGCGCCGATGGGGTTTGATACTTTGCAGGCATTGCCTGGGATTGATCAAAATCAGGTGAACCTGTCCTGGGTATTTACGGGTGATGATTATTATTCAAATGACCTTGAGTTTGGATGGTATGAATTTAAATACAGTAAGTCATCAACTGCTGCATGGTACGATGCTGAATACACAATGCTTATCACTACTTCATGCGTTTCAGGTTCATCGCAAAAAAAGGTTATCACCGGGCTTGAACCAAAATCTACGTACTACTTTTGGATACGAGTTGCAGATGAAGGATATAATTGGTCAGGTATATCAAACCGCGCAAGTTCGTGGGCACAATTTGATGATATTCCGCCTTCGCCTGTAGGAAGCCTTGTGGTTACAGGGTTAGCTGCGGGTAGTAAAATTCTGCTTTCATGGACGCCTCCGGGAGATTTGGATTATCAGGGAGTACTCATTCAGCGGCGTGCAGGATATTCTCCTTCAGCGCCTATACATAATGAAGTACGGTACTCTACCGGAGTATATCAGGAAAGTTTTATTATTTATATAGGCACAGAAACTAGTTTTGTGGATACTGATGTTATTGATTACACGACATATTATTACCGTGTCTACAGCTATGACGAGGTGCCGAATTATGGTATGACAATTGGATCTTCATATTCCTATGACACAATTGCTCCCGAACGTGTAATGGGATTTGGTATGATTCAAAATCCGCAAGGGAACGAACTTATGCTTTCATGGAGCAAAAACGCGGCAGATGATGTTGTAGCCTATAAAATATTTAGGTCAACTGATAATGATATTTTTGATCTTTATACAACAGTATCAGCTACAGTGACAGTGTATAGCGATCAGAGGTTAATTGACGGTAGGATGTATCACTATTATATAACTGCAATAGATGAGGCGGGGAATGAGAGTATGCAGAGTATGATACAGGGAGCTGCGCCGCAGGATACTGCTGCTCCAGAAAAGGTTTCAAATGTAATAATAGAAAGATTAGCGTTGGGTTATGCTTTTAAGATTTCATGGAGTTCATCAACTGCCGCTGATTTTGTGGAGTATACGTTATGGAGGAGTACGGATATTGTTGATACAGGACTGTTCAGGCCGGTTCTCTCAACACCGTATACGGTTTATACTGATAGCGGGTTAACTAACGGCGTGACATACTACTACATCATTCGCGCAAGAGATGAGGTTCCAAACGATAGTATGCCCTCGGATATTATTTATGACCATCCTGAGAAAGTAGTTCCGCCGGGTGATGTGTCTAACTTTACTGTTGTTAAATCATCAGCAGGGAATACACTTGTGCTCACTTGGATTAATCCAGGGGATATTGATTTTTTGAAGACGTCAATTGTATGCAGTACTCAAGGATATATAACAAACCTTTTCAGTGGAGGTATAATTTACGACGGTAAACGCACGGATTTTGTGCATACGAACCTTGAGGATAATGTTACGTACTACTACACTGCTATAAGTTATAATACAAGTTTTGTTTATACTGATGGAGTGTCAACCGCTGCGTATCCCCGTGATATCATGCCTCCGGAAACAGTGTCAGGGCTTAAAGTTACGGTTATACCTACCGGCCGTGAGTTAAGATTAGAGTGGTCTTCGTCAACAGCAAGGGATTTTCAGGAGTACAAACTTTATCGTTCCAGTAATAATTTGGAATTTGGTGTTGTAGCGGTGTCTACTATAAATCATTTTATCGATCTTTCGGTTTTTAATAGAGTGACCTATTATTATTACATTACTGCAGTTGATGAAGTTCCGAATGAAAGTATGAGGACTGATACAGTGTACGCAGTTGCATACGATACAGTTCCTCCTCAGGGGGTTGATTGGTTGTCATGCACACCGATGGTTGTGGAACGCTCTCTGAAAGTAGAATGGCAGCGCGGGGTGGATGATATGGAAGGATATTGGTTGTGTTATAATAAGACAAGGGTACCGCGTAATCCATCTGACGGTATGTTGTTATACATAGGGACAGGGACCGCTTATTTTATGTTTGACCCGGGAGAAGAAGCGCGGTATTACTTCAACGTTTTTGTTTTTGATGATTCAGGTAATTATTCAGTTGGTGTGTCTACGTCATATTATCTCGCAAATATCTTCGCTCCCCCAAAAGTACAAGGGCCGGTCTTAACTATAAATCAAAATGATGGAAGTCTTGTTTGGCAGCATAATACGGCATGGGATATGTCATATTTTCGTGTGTACCGTTCAACAGATGCGGCTGACGGGTATGTTATGATAGGAGTTGTGATAGATAAGGTTGAGTTCTATGATGAAAATATAGCTGAAGAGGTTACACAGTATTACAAAATATCGGCGGTAGATACCGCAGGGAATGAGAGCGTATTTTCTGATATTGTATACGGTTCACCGTCATTAGAACCTTTGCCTCCACTGGGGTTGAGGGTAACATCCAATGATGGGAGGTTTATCATTGCATGGGAGAATGTTACACATAACATAGACGGGTCGGTAATATCGGATCTAGGAAGGTACAAGATTTACAGAAGTAATTCTTTGAAAGGCCATTATACCGAAATTGCGGCAGTATCTTCCGGGACACTGGTGTTTAATACAGCAGATAGTTATCAGCCGGGCCAGAGTTTATATTACTATATCACAGCATGGGATATCTGGGGTAATCCCAGTGAAAAGTCACTGGTGATTGAAGTAACTTTTGAGATAAACCTTCTTGCAGTCAGCGATGATAACGTAGCAGTACTGCGATTGCCGAAGACTATGGCTGAAAAGTTGTACAAAGAAAATAATGCGTATCAGCAGGATATGGGGATAAGAGTATCGAAAAGGTTGATGGATGAAGTCGGATTGGTTTTGTATTCCTACGATTTTATTATTTTTAAACAAGACGGCGGGAAACTTGAGAACTATATATTTAATGAAAAAACTTCTCCGGCAAGAATAGATTTTTCGTATACCAACAACCTGCGCCGGGTAATAACAATTGCGTCAAGCCTGGGGAATAGTAACAGTGATGTCGAAAACTGGTTGTCAATCTTTTATAACAATGGTGTTGAGTATGTCAAACTGGGGAGTAAACTGGATCGTGTATTGCAGCTGGTATCCTGGCAGACTGACCGTCTTGGGACGTACCAGTTAAAGTATGCGGAACGCGGGAGTGATTTTGCAATAGCGTCAGTTGAGCCAAGAAAAGTGTTTACACCAAACGGTGATGGCTGGAATGATGAGTTCCGTATTAACGTTAATAATCCGCGGCAGGTGATAATCACAGGGAAAGTTTATGATCTAAACAGCAGGTTCATCGCAACTTTTAACAATATCGGGGATACGCTTGTGTGGGACGGGCGGGATTCTGAGAACAAACCTATGATACCCGGGATTTATATTTATCAGGTACAAGGGGAAGATAAGAATTTTAATGGGAGTATGGTAATTGCGAGATGAGGTTTAGAAACAGTAGTTTTATATTATTAATAACATTTAGTGTTTTAATAGCGGGTAAAATACTGGTGTACGCTGCGTTTGAGGATCCGTGCAGTAATGCGCGTGTACGCGCAATGGGGAATGCTTATAGCGCAGTAGGGGATGATATTAATTCGTTGATGTTAAATCCTGCGGGGTTAGGGCAAATGCATCGTAAGGAAATAACGGTATTTTATGGGCAGTTGCATACAGGATTGACACAGTTGGGAAGTTCGATCGGGCATGGGATGGTAAGTTATGTACAGTATCTTGAAGATATAGGTACATACGGTGTTGGCTGGGCAAATTTGGGGTTAGCCGATGCGTATCAGGAAAATACGGTTATACTTTCTTATGGCCGTAAGTTAGGGTCGTCGTTTTTTGCAGGTGCCTCATTAAAGTATTTACGGGTGGATTATGCACAGGATGGTTATACGTTAAGGGATCCTGTGTTTAATAGTAACACAAGAATGGGTGCCGGGAATGTAGGGGTGGATCTCGGGATATTGTCCAGGATGGATAGTAATTTTAGTTTTGGTTTATCCTTGCTTGATGTTAACCAGCCGAATATCGGAATTATAGAAACTGTTGGCGTACCGTTGACTATACGTGGAGGTGTTTCGTACCGTAATATGATAATTACCGCATGTGCGGATGTCGTTGTTCGTCAGGGAAATTATCAGCTTAACGCAGGGTTCGAAAACTGGATTGGCAATAATTTTGCGGTACGTACCGGATTGGGGATTGGTAACCGTGATTACCGCGAGGTAAGCGCTGGGATCGGGTATATCACGTCGCTTATGTCGTTCGACTATGCGTTTACTTATCCGCTAGCCGGTATACAGGGTGTTATGGGTACACATTTGTTGTCAGTAACTTTGAGTTTCGGGTACCGTTTACCTATAGAAGAACGGATAAAATATCATTTTGGTATGGCGTCAGAGTATATCAAAAACCAGGAGTATGAACTTGCAATTGTTGAATACCGCAGGGTTTTACAGCTTGATCCGTGGAATAAAGTCGCGGAGGAAGGGATATCTTCAGCCCACGCTAAAATGCGTGAAAGTGAACAGTTCCTGAAGGAAGCGTTAGAGAAAGCGAGGCAGTCAGCTGAGGATGCTACCCGTGCGGCGGAGGAAGCGCAGAGACAGGCGGAGCAAATGGGGAAGGTTAAAGTTTTGCAGGTGGAACGGCCTAGAGAAACAGATTCCGGGCCAAGGACGTATGTTGTCCGGCAAGGTGATACTTTGCAGTCAATAGCAGAAGAATTGTATAATAACCCGCAAAAGTGGATGGAGATATACGAATTGAATAAAGATAAGATTATTAAGGGGAACATCACGCCCGGTGATGTTTTGATATTACCATAGAAATAGGATGTAAATGGTTGATGATAAGGATTCTATAAACGCAAGGCAGGTTGAAAGATCTGAAAAACTTATTTCCGAATTACGGGAAGAACGTAAACGGCTGGAGATGCGTTTTATGCTCGATATACAGGAGAAAGATAGAGAAAACGCAAAACTTAAGGGTGAACTTGCTTCTATCCGAATTCGTATGCTGGAAATGGAACACCAGTTAAAATATCTTGAAACACGGAAGTTGAGAACACAGGAGGAAGTAGAGCAGGAATTAAAAAAACTGGAAGAAGAAGTTATCAAACGTGAACGCCGGTGGTGGGAGTCTAAACTTTCTGAGATGGAACGTTTGGTAGAACAGAGGGTGGAATCAAAGGTGGTAGAGAAGGAGAAGGATGCGTTACGTTTTGAGGTACAGAAAAATGAACTTGAAAAGATTGTTAATGAATTGAATTCTCAGACACAGGCAATGGAAGCAAAAAATGTTGCAATTAAGGATGGTTTTGCGAAGCTTATCTATAAACGAAACGTTGAGACTGTAACACTGCTCCGCGACTATATGAAAGGGATAGAGCATAGGTTGCGCAATTTCCTGGGGGTTATACTTACTATTGGCCAGAGCGAGGTAAAAAGTGTACGTGAGAAGAAACATTCAGAACCATGGAAAACTGTTGTCCGGCAATCTGAAACTATCGCGGGTTTATTTTCTAACCTTGATAACATTCTGCCGAAAACAATCCCTGCATTCCGGGAGTGTAACCTCTCAAAAATAGTTGAGGATATAGTTAGGGATATGGAAGATAGTGTTAAGGATACCGGTATACGGGTATTCAAGCTCTACAACGCTGATGATTTGCCTCTTATCTGTGCAATACCTGAAATGATACGTAAACTTGTAGAAAATATTGTACTCAACGCTCGGGAGGCGATAGTTGATAATACCGGCGAACTTACGGTAATGATGATGTATGTTAAACAAGAGGATGTTATTGTAATAAAAGTGATAGATTCCGGTGCGGGTATGCGTGATGTTGAGAATATGTTTCACCCGTTTTTTTCTACAAAACAAAACAGGTTGGGGTTAGGTTTATTCATTGCAAAATGGGTGGTTGATCTTCATAATGGAGAGATTAAAGTTGAACTGAACAAAGAAAAAGGTACTACGGTAAGTGTTAGCCTGCCGGTTAAAGGGGTTAAGATTGGCTAAGATACTTATTATCGATGATGAGCCGGATTTTACGTGGTCAATCTCTAAACTGCTGCAAGCCGAAGGGTACCGCACACTTGTCGCGAATGATGGTATTGCAGGGTTGGAACTTGTAACTAAAGAACGGCCGGATCTTATCCTTTTGGATTTTCGTTTGCCAATAATGGATGGGGAACAGATACTCGAAAAAATACGTGAGAAAAACAAAACGGTGCCTGTAATCATGGTTACCGGATATCCGGATACTGAAACTGCGGTTAAACTACTGAAAAAAGGTGCGAGTGATTATATTAATAAACCGTTTGAGAATGCAAAACTGATAAAAATTGTGTACGATATTTTGAGAAAACCGCAGGAATTGCCTAAGGAAGTGTCTGTTCCCAGGAGATTAGGGATATTTTTTTGGTTAACCTCACTGGTGTTTCTCCTCGCAGTATCATACTTTACGGTGTCTGTGATGAACCAAAAAGAGAAGTTGTTTGTTTTTGATGTGAACACTACACACATTGCAGGTATGTTTTGGGAAACTACGGAGGATAATACCAGAAATGAACCCGGAGTTAGGGGATATCTTTGGCTGGCGGATTGGTATAACCAAAAAGTGTACCGCTACAAAGTTACATCCATCACTGAACGCATGGTATCTGCTAATGTTGAAATTTATGAACTTCCCGGTGTGCATCCTGTTGGGTTGGTAGTGACACGTAATTCTTTGTGGATCTGTGATTCATGGTCAAAACGTGTTTTCCAGTACACCATAAAACCTGTGTTTACTAAGATCAATGAGTATGTCCTGCCGGGATATAGTCCGACGGGGTTAGGGTTTGATGGTACAGATCTGTGGTCATGTGATACGTCAATGAGAGCATTATTCCGTCATAGGATTGATAGTGACCTTACGCTTATAGGTTCATACCGCAGCCCGGGTGAGATGCCTGTGGGGGTCGGATGGGACGGTGAAAACATATGGTCTGTTGATGCGGGAAATAGAAGAGTGTATATCCATGACGTAAATAAGCGTATGGCTATTATTAAAACCATCGGGCTGGAAAAAATACCAATTATAATGCAGCCGATCTCCGGGTTTACAGTGTTTAATAACAGTGTATGGATAACTTATGAAAGTGTTGGTAAGTTATTTCAGTTAAAATATGATGTTAATTTGATACAGCAGTATATGAAGTTTGCATCACAATGGTGGGTGAGAAGTAATGTTTCATTCATAAAAATAATTGGTAATGATAAGAATACAAAACAAGGTAAGGTAACAGCTAATAAGAAGTTGAAGAAAAACAGAAACGGAAAGAAGTAGGGTAGTGGAAATAAAGGGATACTACTTTATTACTGACACTGGATTGAGTAAAAAAGGTAATCTTGAGGATGTAACGGCAGCAGTTTGTGCCGGTGTCAGAGTCGTACAGTACCGCGAGAAGGGATTAACAAATTCCATAAAACTGGATGAAGCGCGTAAACTGCAGAATATCTGCTCAGGGAAGTGTTTGTTTATTATCAACGACGATGTTGAACTAGCAGTTAAAATCGGTGCTGATGGTGTGCATGTGGGTCAAATGGATATGATTTACAGCGAAGTTAGGGTGTTGATGGGTAAAAACAAAGTTGTTGGTGTTACCGTTCATAATCTTGAGGAAGCTGTTGCTGCTGAACTTGCAGGTGCTGATTATCTGGGAGTATCTCCTGTGTTTCCTACAACCACAAAAGTTGATGCCGGGAAGCCGGGTGGGGTTGAACTCGTAAGATCTATCCGGCGGGTAGTTAAAGTTCCAATTGTTGCTATCGGCGGGATAAGTATTGGTAATGCCAGTGAAGTCATTGCTGCAGGTGCGGATGCGATATGCGCGATCTCGGCAGTGGTTGCTTCCAACGATGTTGCTGTGGAGATCATTAAGTTTCAAAGGTTGTTTAAATAACAACCTTGTTATGCCCTGTCAAAAAAAATGTTTTTACCGGTTATAGATAAAGGTATGCCAAAGATAATCCCAGCATCGTCGCCAAGGAGTTTCATTTTTCTTGCAGCGTAACCGACGCTGTACATTACACGATTATCTATGTGGTGTACCCCGGCAATCGCACAGGCTGATCCTATTGCCAGGCCAAGATCATGCGCGGCGTATATACACTGTGCACGGTGTTGCTTTGCTTGTTCGCAGGTAGGCCACCCGCAGAAACTGCAGTTAAGGTCATAATACGCAAATTTTGTTCCAAATAAAAGTAGTGCCATACATTTACGTATACCCTGTGCGTCGCGGGTCATTACTTTTACGCGGTTGGGTTCTTCTGCCGCGATTTGTTCCATAACCTTCGCAATTTGCTCTTTCTCCGTATCTTCAGTAATTATTGCGTATAACAGGTTATCCCGTCCCCGCGCTTTTGGTGCGGTACGCGCTGCCGCGCACATTAGTTCCGCTATGGTTGATGCTGCATTTTTTTCAATTCCGGAATTTTTCATAATTTGTTTTTTAAAACCCCAATTCTTGGTCTATTTCATCTTCTGCTGTTGTGCTCTGTAATAAGTCTGTATTTAATGAAAACATTTTTGGTTCCGTCCCGCGGAGGAAGGATTCAAGGTGCGCTTTTGGTGTATTTGGTAACGCGAGTAAGCCGGTCTTTGGGTCGACTTTCGCAAATACTATGCGGTCAGGTACCGTAAAGTTCTGGATCGGTTTATCTTTTAATACGTCTTTCATGAACTTTGTCCAAATCGGGCATGCGAGCTCACCGCCTGTCATCCCTGAACCTAATGACCTGCAGTCGTCATAGCCCACCCAGATACCGCAGACAAGGTCCGGGGTGAATCCCACAAACCATGCGTCAGTATAATTGTTTGTGGTGCCAGTTTTTCCCGCAGCGGGGCGTTCAATATAATGCGCTTTGTATCCTGTCCCGCGGTCAATCACGCCTTTCAGCATGTTGCCTACAATAAAGGATGTTTGTGCGGATAAAACTTCAGTTTCCATAGGTACGTTTTCTTCAAGTACGCGTCCGTCGTGGGTTTCAACTTTTGTAATACCGTACGGTTCCGCGCGGATACCGTGGTTGGCAATAACACCGAACGCGTTGGTTAGTTCAATCAGGGTTACTTCGTTGGTACCCAGTGCGATTGAAAGGTTTGCCTGTAGGTGGCTTTTTATCCCGAGTTTACGCGCTGCCTGTACAACTTTCTGCGGGCTAATCTGGCGTGTAAGTTTTACGGCACTGACATTCAAAGATTGTTCCAATGCTTTTCTCACGGTAATTTTGCCGTAATATTTTCGTCTGTAATTTTTAGGCGACCACGGTTTCTGTAAATCTTTTGGTAAATTTTCAAGTAACGGGTTGATTGGTTCATCAACAACAGTAGTGGTGTCTTGTATAACAGTCATATCTAATGGTTCCCAGTCATGGCCGTTGAATTTGTAGGTTGCCGCTGAATCGTCGATTGTATCCGCAGGGGTGATGCCGTTTTCTATCGCTGCAGTGAAGACAAATAGTTTAAATGCCGATCCTGCTTGTCGCCGTGCCTGTGTTGCGCGGTTAAACTGTGATTTTTTGAATGAACGCCCGCCGATCATCGCACGGATTTGGCCTGTCACAGGGTCAATTACTACTAGGCTGCCTTGTACAGGTAAAGTTCCGGTACCGTGAGTGACTTCATATTCTAAAAGTTTTTCTTCCATAACAGTTTCCGCAAGCATCTGTGCTTCAAGATTGAGAGTGGTATATACCTTTAAGCCGCCGCGGTTTATCATATCAGTACCGTACCGTTCATCAAGTTGCTGGCGGAGGTATTCAATAAAGTATGCGCCGATACCGCCTGTTTTACCGAGGTTGACTGTTTGAATGGGGTAAGCTTTGGAATCTTCCAGCATTTTTTTGTCTATCAAGTTCAGGGTTTTCATTCGGTAAAGAACGGTCTCCCGTCGTTTTGTTGCGCGGTCGACGCTGCTAAACGGTGAATAACTTCCCGGCCTGCGGATTAAGCCCGCAAGTAATGCGCATTCCGCAAGGTTTAATGATTGTACGGGTTTACCAAAGTATGCACGTGAGGCGGATTCCACGCCGTAGGAGTTAGCGCCAAAGTATATTTGGTTAAGGTACATCTCAAGGATTTCTTGTTTTGTAAAAGCGATTTCCAGCCGTATTGCAAGGAAAAGTTCTTTGATTTTACGTGTCATTGTGCGTTTGTGGGTAAGAAACATAACTTTTGCGAGTTGCTGTGTTATAGTTGACCCTCCTTGGCCAACTCGTCCGGATATTATGTTTAAGACTGCTGACTTAATAATTCTTGAAAAATTTAAGCCCCAGTGTTTATAAAACAAATGGTCTTCTGTTGCAATAACTGCGTTTTGTAAATCTACAGGGATTTCGCTTAAAGGTACGTATACTCTGTGTTCAATGTATAACTCGCTGATAATTTTGTTGTTAACATCATAAAACCGGGTTGTGAGGTTAGGGTTGTACTGTTGCATGTTTTCTATCGGAGGAAGTTCAGAGATTAAGTGCCGCAGAAATATGCCTGTTAGTATCATCAATATCAGTATTGATGAATAGATGATACGCGCATATTTTGATGGCTTACTGCTCCTGCTGTTATTGTTCATAAACAGTTATATTATCATATTATTGAAAAATAGTTTAGTAAAGAAAAATTGTTGTATAATAATTGTTTAATAATGAATAATATAAAGAATAATTTAAGAAATATTAATATACGTATTAATGCAGCAACTGAAAAAGTTGGGCGTAAACCTGATACCGTTAAACTTGTCGTCGTAACTAAAACTGTGGGGATTGATGAAATTCAAGTAACCGCAGAGACGTGTCCTGAAATAAAATATTTTGCGGAAAACCGTGTAAAACAGGCGGTAGAACGTGTTGATGTATTGAATGATTACTTTGCCAAACAGGGTTTATCATGGCATTTTATAGGGCATCTTCAGACAAATAAGGTTAAATACGTGGTTGGACGGTTTGAGCTTATTCAGTCAGTGGATAGTGAACGGCTAATCCGCGCAATATCGGAACATGCAGTAAAAAAAGGTATCATCCAGAAGTGTTTGCTTGAACTTAAAATCTCTGAGGAAGAATCAAAGAATGGTTTGGATGAAAAGGGGTTAATTGAATTATTGCCTAAAATATCTGGTATCCCGGGGATTAGTATTCTTGGATTGATGACAATGGCACCGTTTTTTGATAACCCTGAAAACACAAGGACGTATTTTCAATACGCAAAGGGTGTGTTTGATAGATTAAAAAATGTGTATACGCTTCAATTTCCGGGGTTTGATATTCTATCAATGGGTATGAGTAATGATTATACAGTGGCTGTGGAGGAAGGGTCTACTATGGTCCGTCTGGGGACCGCGGTTTATGGAGAAAAAAACTGATGTTTGAAAAAATTAAACGTATCCATTTTGTCGGTATTGGCGGTGCTGGGATGTCAGGTATTGCTGAAGTGCTGCTTAATCTCGGGTATATCGTTACCGGGTCTGATATTAAGGACAGTACTGTTGTACAGAGGTTAAAGAAATGCGGGGCAAAAGTTCTTATCGGGCATAAAGGTTCAAACATCGGTGCTGCGCAGGTAGTGGTGGTTTCCACAGCGATTGACCGTTCAAATCCTGAAGTTTTGGCAGCGGAACGTTTAAAAGTGCCGGTGATACCAAGGATTGAAATGCTCGCGGAGATCGCGAGGTTAAAATATGCGGTTACAATAGCGGGGACACACGGGAAAACGACAACAACGTCGATGATTGGGATGGTTCTTTCCGCTGCGGGGCTGGATCCTACTCTTGTGGTAGGAGGGCGTGTACGCGGGATTGATACCGGTGCGAAGCTTGGGCATGGGGAATATATTGTTGCTGAAGCTGATGAGAGCGACGGGTCATTTCTAAGGCTTAATCCTACTATAGCTATTGTTACGAATATTGATGATGACCATCTGGATTACTATCATACGTTTACACGGTTAAAATCTTCATTTGTGGAATACCTGAATAATGTTCCGTTCTATGGATGCGATATTATCTGTACGGACAATGCGGTTGTACGGTCGGTAATACCAAAACTTCATCGCAAGGTTTATACTTACGGGCTTGAATCTCAGAAGTATTCCGTGGATTTCACAGCAGAAGATATTAGGTATACTACCCGCGGGGCGGAATATGTTGCGGTTTATAAAAACAAAAAAATTGGACGTGTGAGTTTGAACCTCATGGGTGCGCATAACGTTACAAACAGTCTTGCTGCAGTGGCTACCGGTACAGTGCTTGACGTGAAGTTTAAGAAAATACAGTCTGCGCTTGAGGATTTTCGCGGGACAGAACGCAGGATGCAGTTTATGGGTGAACGTAAAGGCGTGACGTTTATTGATGATTACGGGCATCATCCTACGGAAGTACGCGCTACGGTCTCCGCGTTGAGCCAGTCTATGAAAAAAGGAAAACGGTTATTTGTAATTTTTCAACCCCACAGGTATTCACGGACACAGTTATTAGCGGAAAAGTTCGGGCCTGCGTTTAAGCAAGCCGGGTTTGTGGTATTGACCGATATTTATGCTGCGGGGGAAAAGCCGATCAAGGGTATTACATCAGATATTATTTATAAATCTTTGCAGAAAGCAAAAGTCGATACTCTTTATGTTCCGCTTGAGAGGGTTGTGATCGAAGTTGTTAAACTCGTGAGAGAAGGCGATGTGGTATTAACCCTTGGTGCGGGGGATATTTTTAAATATAACCATCTGATCCAGGCGGCATTATAAAAAATGGTAACCATTGGTAGTTAATATGAATTTTCGTGAAGAAATAGTTAAAATCAATGATTGCGTGAAGTTCGATGAACCGATGTCGAAACATACAACGTTTCGTATAGGCGGCCCGGCGGATGTATATATACAAATAAACTCCAGGGATGAATTGCGGACAGTGTGCAGTCTTTGCGATGAGCATAACGTTCCGGTATTAATTTTGGGTGCAGGGTCTAACCTTCTGGTATCCGATGCAGGAATTGAAGGGGTGGTTGTTAAGCTCAGCGGAGAGTTTAAACGTATATCTTATGACAAAACAAAAATTTATACCGGTGCGGCGGTGTATCTTCAGCTGTTAGTGCATCAGTTGATAGAACAAAGCCTTACAGGATTTGAGTTCATTGCAGGAATTCCCGGAACCGTTGGTGGCGCTGTGATAATGAATGCAGGGGTTAAGGATAGAAGTATTAGTGATGTTGTTGAAACTATAGAATATCAAACACCCGAGGGTGAATCTAAAACCGTTAAATCTGAGGAGGCAGGGTTTGGGTACCGGAAAAGCGGGTTTCCTAGGGGCGCGATTATTACTACTGCAGTGTTTAAGTTGAAAAAAGGGAAGAAAGAGGATATTGAAACTAAAGTACATGAAATTATTTCTTCGCGGATGGATAAGCAGCCATGGCAGGCGCATAATGCAGGGAGTATATTCAAAAACCCGGAGAATGATTATGCCGGAAGGATTATAGAAAAATTGGGATACAAAGGTAAATGTTTTGGCGGGGCGGGTGTATCAGAAAAACATGCGAATTTTATTGTTAATAAAGGAAATGCATCAGCGATGGATGTAAGGAAGTTGATACGCGAAATTCAGACAAAAGCTAAGGATGAGTTAGGTATATTACTGGAACTTGAGATCAAAATTGTAGGAAGGGATATCGAAGTTGAAAATTAATACCGGTAAAAACAAGGTCGGGAAGATTGGTGTGCTTTATGGAGGATGGTCAACGGAACGAGAGGTGTCGCTGGTATCCGGGAAAGCTGTCTTCACAGCAGTAAAAGAGTTGGGGTATAACGCTGAACTTATAGATTTTCGTCGTGATTGGTGGAAAACCAGGCTGGATTTATCAAAGTACGGGTTTATATTCAATATTTTGCATGGAACCAATGGCGAGGATGGAAAACTTCAGGGATTACTTGATCTTCTCGGGGTAAAGTATTCCGGATGCGGTGCGTTAGCGTCTGCACTTGCGATGGATAAAGTTAAGGCAAAACAGGTTTTTGTCTCACAGGGGATTCCTACTCCGGAGTATCAGGTGATATGCTGTACAGGACGTTCAAACAAAGTTGAAGTATTGCCTTTTCCTGTAGTTGTAAAACCTGTGAGTGAAGGTTCAGCTGTTGGAATTAGTGTCGTAAAAAAACGTAAGGATTTCAATGCCGCTGTTTTAGCAGCTGCAAAGTATAACGGGGAAGCGTTGGTTGAGAAGTATATTCCCGGGTATGAACTGACGGTTGGGATAGTTGGAGATAAAGTTTTGCCGGTAGTTGAAATATTACCGAAAAATGAGTTCTATGATTATGAATCAAAATATGCGGTCGGCGGGTCAAGGCATGTAGTCCCCGCAAAGATTCCTCATGGTGCTACGGTTGAGGTTCAGCGTATCGCGTATGCCGCGCATAAAGCGCTTGGGTGTGAAGTAGTAAGCCGTGTTGATGTGCGGTTGACACCTTCACTAAAACCTTATGTTCTTGAGGTGAACACAATTCCCGGGATGACACCCACATCGTTATTGCCGGATGCCGCGCGTGCGGCAGGGTTCGGGTTTAATAACTTAGTGGATACAATTATTAAGTTGTCACTGGATAAGTATAGATAAAATATTTTTGGGGTAGGGATATGTAAAAGTGTTTAGAAAAAAAAGAAGGAATTATCTTAAATCTCATAATTTAACAAAGAAACGTAATTACCGTATACCTTTTAATCAAAGGGTGAAATCGCGTCAAACGAAGTACACGGCAAGGAAAATGTTTACTTTAGCACTGGTTTTTACGGGGATAGTTTTGGTGGTGTACGGTATAGTGAGTGGATTGAATTATTTAACAACGTCTAAGATTTTTAGAATAACTAAGTGGGAGATCAGCGGTGAGGGTATAACGCAAAGTATTAGAAATGGGATTGTGAAGGAGCTGAGATTGATAAACTTGCAGGTTGATAATAATATCTTCAAGTACCCATATAAAAATGTTGAACGGCAAATACTTGCTGGATGTTCAATGGTTGAGAAGGTTAAGATTGTTAGTTATTTACCTGAAAAAGTCGTTATCAACGCTATACCGCGCGTACCGCTGGCGTGGTTTGATTATAAGGGCAGTATTAAGGCTGTTGATACATATGCAAAGGTGTTTGATGCGGAGAATATTGAAGGGTTACCGAAGATTGTTAGTATAACAGGCCTGCATAAGACAGTGGGTTATCTGACACTACTAAAGGCATCGTATCCCGGGCTCTATAAAAACATTGTTACTATCGGCTGTGACAATAATGAATGGATAAAATTTGTTATTCCCGGGAATCTGGAAATATACTGGGGTGAGTTTGATAAAAGAAAAGATAATAACGGTATAATCGCGGGTAAAGTTGCGGCGTTAAATGCCGTAACTGCTGAGGTGGGGAATAAGAAGGATAGTAATTCTCGTTTACTGATTGATTGCAGGTATTACCCTGCAGGCGGGATTGTGGTGAAGTAGTAGGATATGGGGTCAATAATATATATGAGTAATTTAGTGGAAGATAGAAAAGTTTGGTTAGAAAAGTACGGGCTTGCTGTTATTATAGCAGTTGCGCTGGTGATACGCTTGGTGTTTATTTTGGCCTATCAAAAACCAATGGAGCCGGATGCTGAACATTATTTTAGTCTTGCAAATAGTATGTTAAACGGGACGGGTATGGGCGGTAATATTACGCGCCCGCCGGTGTATGTGTTTTTTCTCGCTGCAGTACTGTTTTTGTTTGGGAAAAATGTTATTGCTGTAAAGGTTGTGCAGGTAATGGTCAGTGTTATGGCGGTATTTCTTACATACCTTATTGCGCAGAAGTTGAGTAAGGATAGATGGCTGAAATTAATTGCTGCAGGGATTGTTGCTCTGGACCCGTATATCATATTTTACACAGGTGAGTTATTAACGGAAACGTTGTTTATAACATTATTGATGCTCACGCTATATTTGTTATGTAGTTTTACTGTTAGTGAACGTCAGCGTGTGAGGGATGCTGTGGTTATCGGGTTAGTTATTGGTATAACAATGATGACACGGCCGGTAATTCTTGGGTTTATCATATTTGTCGTTGGGATTGGGTATGTATTGAAAATATATTCTTTACACAGGTTAGGAGTTTTTGGTGTACTATTTCTGGTGTTACTATTGACATTAATGCCATATGCATTACGGAATTATAAACTTACCGGCAAAATGTTGTTTACCAATATTCAAGCTGGATGGACGATGTATGAAGGATTGGATCCTGACTTCCAGGATTGGGATAAGCATACTGCTTGGCAGGTGGCAATGAGGGTTGAGTCAAAAGATATGGATACCTTAGCGAATGACAAGTTTTTCCGGAATAAGTCTTTGAGGTATATTAAAGAGCATCCCGGAGAATTTTTGGTGCTGTGTCTCCGTAAACTTTATAAGTATTGGAGATTATACCCGTACTATCCGCAGTCACAGTTGTATAAATTTATAGGTTATGTGTTCACTTTGCCATTGTATGTTTTAGCGGTTATAGGCGCGTATTATTTCTTTAAAGAACAAAAACGCGGGTTTTTTGTATTGTCATCATTAGTAGTTTATTATTGTTTAACAGCAATACTGTTCTGGACGCAAATACGTTACCGTGTACCGTTGCAGCCAGTGTTATCCATATTTGCCGCAGCGGGAATTGTTGGTGTTGCTGGGAAGTTAAGTAATAAAAATGCGGGTACAGGAAATATATAAATGATGTTACCACGGGTTTTTCATTTAATTACTAGTTTGAAAGTCGGGGGGACTGAACGTTTTGTTCAATCAGTAATTAATGGGTTAAAAGATAAGTATGAGTTCTCAGTCGGGTATATAAAAGAGCGCGGGTTAGTGGCAGATGAACTTGAGAACGCGGGTATACGGATAATACATCTGCCGGGGTTAAACGCTATCTACAAACATTTAAAAGAAAATAAGTATGAGGTTATGCATACCCATCTTTACCGCGCAAATATTTATGGCCGTATTGCCGGTAAACTTGTGGGTGTGCCTATCATAATATCAAGCCAGAGGGCGATTGATGCATGGAAGAAATGGTACCACGTGTTTCTAGACTGTTTTACATCCCAATGGTGTAAACGGGTGGTAGCTAATTCAGAAGCCACAAAACTGTTGTTATCTTCAAGGGAACGTATAAGTGACAAAAAAGTAGTGGTGGTACATAATGGTATTGATTTGAATTATTATAATAACAAAAACGGTGATACTGTAAAAACGGGTATCACGCCGGGAAATAAGGTTGTTCTCTGTGTTCTCAGGTTGCATAAAGAAAAAGGTGCGGATTTATTGCCTAAGATATTTAAGGGAATCACTGCGGTGCATCCTGATACAAAGTTTGTTGTGGTTGGGGATGGCCCGGAAGTGGTTAAGATAAAAGCAGAAATTAAATTATTGGGGATCGGTGAAAACGTTGTCTTTGCAGGTGAACAAAAGGATGTGCGTCCATATTACTCCATAGCAGATATTTTGTTGTTGCCTTCACGTGAAGAAAGTTTTCCACAGGTTGTGCTTGAAGCGTTTGCGTATAGTGTCCCAGTGATCGCGTCAGATGTTGGCGGAGTTAAGGAAATTGTGAAAGATGGGGTTAATGGGTATACGGTTGAACCGGGAAACATAACGGTATTGGTTGAGAAGACTGTACAGTTGTTAACCGATGATAAGGTTCGTGAAAAAATGGCGGGGAATGCTCTGGGTGATGTAAAACAGTTTGATATAAAATTAATGTGGCAAAAAATTGATAATATATATTCTGAGTTGATAAATAAAGTGGAATTATAAGGAGTGAATAGTGTTGTGGGTTCAAAGATATTATCGATAATCATACCGGCATACAATGAAGAAAATACGATTGCGCAAACGCTGAAGAAGGTTTTGGAAGTTGACCTCAAGGAATTGAGTGTTGAAAAAGAAATTATTGTAGTCGATGACGGGTCGAAGGATAATACTTATGGAATTATTAAGGATATACCGGGTATTAAAGTTGTTAAGAAAGAAAATAACGGGGGTAAAGGTACAGCGATTGTTGAGGGGTTAAGGAACGTTACAGGTGAAATTGTTCTTATACAGGACGCTGATCTTGAATATGATCCCGGGGATTATCCGGCATTAATTACACCTATACTTGATGGGAAAGCGGATATTGTTTATGGGTCAAGGTTTATGAGTAAAAAACGGCCGGAGAATATGAAACTAAAGTTTTATCTTGGCAACCGAGTTCTCGCGGGGTTAACAAATTTATTGTACGGTAGCGCAATAACGGATGAAGCAACTTGTTACAAAGTCTTCCGTACGAAACTGCTTAAACAATTGAAGTTGGAATGCCGGCAATTTGAGTTCTGCCCGGAAGTTACTGCCAAACTATTAAAAAAAGGGTATAAAATACACGAAGTTCCTGTTACCTATTTTGGGCGTAGCGTAGAGGAAGGGAAGAAAATTGGGTGGAAAGACGGTGTACAGGCGGTACAGACACTGTTGAAGTACAGGTTTAAGGATTAGGTGTAAAAGAATACGGAGTAGATATTATGGAAGTAAAGCTTTTAGATTTAAAGCGTACAGAAAAAGAGGTTGAGGATAAAATAGTCGCGGCGGTTACTAAAATTATTCGTGAAAAACGTTTTATTCTTGGTTCGGAAGTTAAGGAATTTGAAAAACATTTTGCTGAATATTCCGGGGTAAAACATGCGTTAGCAGTTGCGTCGGGTACTGCGGGGATACATATTGGCCTGTTGGCAGCGGGAGTGAAACCCGGGGATGCTGTAGTTACAACGCCGTTTACTTTTACTGCAACAGGTGAATGTGTAGTGCATACAACAGAAAACCTAAGGTTTGTGGATATCGACCCGGAAACGTGTTGTTTGGATATCGATAAACTTGAAACCTTATGTAAAAAACAAAAGGTTGATTATGTGATGCCGGTACATCTGTATGGCCACCCGGTTGATATGGATAAACTTCTTAAACTGCAAATAAAGTATAACTTCAAAATTGTTGAAGATTGTGCACAGGCGCATGGTGCGCAGTGTTTGGTGAATAATGAATGGCGGAATACCGGGACACTGGGTTCTGTTGCGGCATATAGTTTTTATCCAACCAAAAACTTGGGTGCATACGGTGATGCCGGGATGGTGGTTACGGATGATGATGAAATATACGAGAAACTATTGTTGTTATTCAACCACGGAAGGACTATGCATTATGAACATCAGTTGCTGGGGTATAATTACCGTATGGATACTATTCAGGCAGCTGTGCTGGATATTAAGTTGACTCAGATGCCGAAATGGATGGAAGAAAGGTATAAATTAGCTGGACGGTATAATAATGAGTTACAGGGAATTGAAGAACTTCAGTTGATAGGGCAGCGCACATGGGCAAAAACTGTGTATCATCAGTATGTATTGCGTACAAAAAAACGTGATGCGTTACTGGCATATTTAAAGTCTAAGAATATCGGTGTTGCAGTGCATTACCCTATGCCTTTGCATCTTCAGAAAGCGTATAAGTTTCTCGGATATAAACCCGGTGATATGCCTGTGGCTGAACAAATGGCAGGTGAGGTTTTGTCTTTACCATTGTTTCCTGGCTTAACATCTGATGAACAAGGATACGTTATTAGTGAAGTAAAAAGTTTTTTTGCGTGTAAATAATGTCTATTTAACGGAGGAGGAAATTGATCATGAAAATTTACATTCTCACGGATATCGAAGGAGTGTCTGGCGTTGTGCAGCAACGGCAGCAGGGTTTAAGCGGTGATGGTGACGGGTTTTACCAGCGCGCAAGGCAGTGGTTAACTATGGAAATTAATGCTGCGGTTGACGGTGCAAAAGCTGCTGGGGCGGATAAGATTATAGTCATTGACGGGCATGGGCATAATGGCGGGTATAATGTTGTATTTGAAAACCTTAGCGAGAACGCGGATTACGTTGTTGGAACGCCCTGGGATAAGTATCCTCCGGTAATGGATAAGAGTTTTGACCTCCTGTTCCAGGTTGGTGCGCATGCGATGGCGGGGACCAGTCCCGCGGTGCTTGAGCATACAATGTCATCAGCTGCGGTTTTAAATTATTGGATCAACGGTAAACGCGTAGGTGAGTTGGGCTTGCTTTCAATGATCGCAAGTGATTACGGTATTCCCACGGGATTAGTTACCGGTGATTACTACATGTGTGTAGAAGCAAAGAAGTTGTTGGGGAATAACCTGTTTGCAGTAGCGACAAAAAAAGCGTTATCGCGTACCAGCGCAGTGTGTTATCCGTTAAGCAAAAATTTGCGTGAGATAAAAAAAGCTGCGGGTGACGCTGTGAAAAACGCTGAATTGTTTAAATTGTTGAAGGTAAAACGGCCGGTGGAGTTAAGGATAGATTTTCTGCGGACTGATATGGTTAGACGGTACCAGGACAAGCCGCACTGCAAAATTGTTGATAACAGGACACTGGTGATAAAAGCAGGGAATATGATTGAAGTTGTTAATATTTGGAGGAACGCGTGAAGAAGGTAGTTCTTTTATTAACGATAATATTAGGCTCGGTTTCGTTATCACTCGCCGGGATGGCGGAGTATAACCCGCAGGATCCGGTATACAAAAATATTACAGCGCCATTTCTCTGGGAAGCTGATACGTCGTTTAGTGCTGGGCTCGGGACAACTACTGCATTGGGTATACTCGATAACTTGCAGCAGCACGGGGTGAACCTGATATGGGTACAAGTAGAACACTACGGTAGCGGGGAGGTGTATTACAAAAAAACTGCGTTGACTGGGTTGACGTGCAGATATGGTAAAACACCTGGTGATGTATGGGAAAAAATCGACCCGTTTGAATGGTTGGTCGATGAATGCCATCGCCGCGGGATGAAGATTATGGTTAAACTGCACGGAAGTAATCATGCGTTATGGGATGCAAACGAATCCTGGCGTAAACGCGGGCCTGATGGGCAGGAAGTGTGGTGGGCAAGTACGTTGTCAAGTACCGGTGTGGTGACACATACAACAAAACTAAAAAATTTTTGTTGTAACGCGCCTTACTGGGAAACCGTGTTTTTTAAGATGGAAGAAGAGCTTCTGCGTAATTATAATATCGACGGGGTTTATCTTGATACATGCCAGGCGGAGTTTACTGAACCGTTCACGTGTTACTGCCAGTATTGTAAGGCTCGGTTCAAACGTGAAACCGGGAAAGATCTGCCAAAACAAACTGTATTAAGAGAAAATTGGGATAAAAATCCGGATACCAAGCTATGGGCGATAAAACGTGTGGAATGGGTGAACCAAATATGGGAAAGGTTTGGTACATTAGCGAGAAGTATTAAGCCTGATACTGCGGTGATGCTTAACCTCGGAGGGGAGTATACTGGATACTCAACTGCACTGGACAGGCGGTATTCATCAGCGTATGTTACCCACGCGACACCGGAGCCGGTTAATACGCCGAGAGTGTATGCTGTGCGGTATGCGTCAAGAGAAAAGAAGGCTGGGTTGCCTGCCCGTACGCATTTTGAAATTTCGAGGGATACACTGAATGTGAGTTATGACACGTATGGCAGTGGCGCGTTTATTTCGAAGATGATGATTGCGGATGCAGATGGTAAACCTGCAGCACAGATTAGCCGTGACTGGTTTACTACAGGAGAAAACGGGCTTGGGCCGATTGAGATTGAGGTTGGGACTATAGAATCGAATATTGCAGGCGGGGCAAAAGGGTTCATGTTTTTTGGGTATTTGGCAGCCTACTATGTGCGTAATCGTATAAGTACAAGCACATGGATGAATGATGAGTATATAAAGTATCTGCAAGGAATGGATAAAGGGTTAAGAAAAGAGTATCTCGCAAATAGCGTTCCCGCGTATGAAGTCGGGATTTTATGGGATCGTGAGACGGATTTTTGGATGAATGATTACTGGAACAGGTTCGCCGTCAAAGGCGGGGTGTATTGCGGCCTTCAGCATGTTAACAGCACACCAACAGGAGTAATCGGGACGAGCCAGGCAAAAGGGAAACATTTTTCTGAAGGCGGGTATAATCTTAAACCGCGTAATCTCCAGGGATACAAAGTCGTTATTGCACCGCAGTGGTTGACAATATCCGGGAATGATGCGCAGGTAATGCAAAAGTATGTACTTGACGGAGGGAATCTCATTCTTATGGGACCGTTATGCGAATACGATGATTACCTCATAAAACCGGCGGTGATAGTGAATACCCGAAAATATTTTGGTATTTCAGTGAACAACGAAGTTAAATCTTCGACGGGGAGTGTGTTGGTTCCAAATATTCAAAAGTATCCATTCCATCCTGTGTTCAGGGGTTTATCAGGGGAAGGGTTTAGTTACGGTGCAGATGTTAATACTTATGAGTTTCAGGTGAGTAATAACAACGAAATTCTTGCATATGAACAAAATGACGGGAAAACAGTTCCTGCAGTGGTGGCTTATCCCATGGGTAAGGGGCGGATTGTGTATATCAACGCAGTCGAAGGAAAAAAGTTTAGTCCTGAGATGCATAGGTTTGTTTTTAATACTGTTAATTGGTTGATGGATAATAAACCCCCGGTTATTGTTGAAGGAACAACACCGGAGTCAGTGATTAACTTTACAGAGAACAAGATAACTGGGGAGAAGTTTGTGCATATCATGACTGTTGATAATAACCCAAAAGTAACGGTTAAGGTGCGGTTGGATGGGCGGCAGAACATTAAGGCCGCACAGGTGTGTTTGTATGGTAGTGACGAGGTTAAAACTGTACCGTTAACAATAGAAAACGGGTACGGGGTTGTTACGTTCGAAAATATAAGGCCGTATTATTTGATTGTTAAAATTTAGGTTTTAAGGTTTAAGGTTTGAGATTTTGGTAAAAAAATATTGTATATTGTAATTAATTGTAATCAAGAGTGTTTTTTATGTTTTAAATGTAATTAGAAGGAGGGGAAGTTAAATGGCGGATAAAATTGTAAGGTTTGGAATCATAGGTTGCGGGGTTATCTCAAGTTTTCATGCGAAAGCTATAAAAGCTAATGTGGGGAAAGCTGAACTAGTGGCGGTATGCGATGAAATTGAAGAAAAAGCAAAAAAACTTGCTGCAGATTTTGGTGTTAATAAAGTGTTTACTGATTATCGCAAGATGATTGAAGATAAAGAAGTTGATGCGGTATGCGTGTGTACTCCCAGCGGGTTGCATCTGGAACCTGCTGTATTCGCAGCGGAGCACGGAAAAAATATTATGTGCGAAAAACCTATTGAGATAACGCTTGAACGCACAGATATGATGCTTAATGCATGTAAAAAAAACGGAACCCGGCTTGGTTGCATATTCCAGCGTCGTACGTGGGATTTAAACAAAAAAATTAAGGAAACAATTGATTCCGGTGTGTTAGGGAAAATGTTGATGGGCGACGCGTATCTTAAGTATTTCAGGTCAAGAGATTATTATAAAAGCGCAGGCTGGCGCGGGACTTGGGAACTTGATGGTGGTGGTGCGTTGATGAATCAGGGAATACACGGGATTGATCTTATACAGTGGTTAATGGGCGGTGTGGATTCTGTCACTGCAATGTGTGAAACAAAAGCGAGAGATATTCAGGTTGAAGACACAGCAATCGCAATGATTAAGTATAAAAACGGTGCTATGGGTGTCATACAGGGTACAACTTCTATTTATCCCGGGGAAAACAGTGTGTTTGCGGTACACGGGGATAAAGGTAGTATTATAACTGAAGAACGGAAAGTGAAACGTTGGGCGATTGAAGTGCCAAATGATGAGAAACGCGCTAAGGAAAAAGAGAATGAGAAAAATATGATAGAATCCGGTGGTGCAGACGCCGGGACCGGGATGTCATCTGATCCGAAAGCTATTGGGTTTGAAGGGCATGCGAAACAAATCGGTGATTTATGCGATGCGATTAACGCGCCGCGTGATCCGTATATAACCGGCGACGAAGGAAGAAAAGCGTTGGAGGTTATACTCGCAATTTATGAATCAGCAAGAACCGGGAGTACTGTGAAACTGCCGTTAAAGAAGTCGCCTGACATGAAAAAAGCCGGCGGGTTTAAAAAAGGGTGATTTCATAGGGAATAATGGTTAAACAAAACTTTCCTTCATATGAGCAGGTGCGGGGAGTGATTGAATCCGCGTTGCAGGAAGATTTTGCAGTGAAAGATATCACCACGGGCTTGTTTTCCGGGACACACAGAATTGTCCATGCAAAACTTGTTGCAAAACAGGAGGGTGTTATCGCCGGTATGGCTGTTGTGCCATTGATTCTAAAGACATTACGCAGGTATGCTGCTGCGGATAATATACTTAATAAATGTGGGAAAGAAACGGTTGTATGTTATGTTCGTGACGGAAAACGTGTAGCATCCAGGAAGTGTATTGGTGAAATTATTGCGCCGTTCGGGATAGTTCTTTCTGTTGAACGTACGATACTGAACTTTTTGCAGCAGTTGTCGGGAATCGCGACACTTACCAGGTTATACGTAGATGCGCTGGGTAAGGTTAATAAAAAGGCTAAGGTGTATGATACACGGAAAACTACGCCGGGGATGCGTGTGCTTGAGAAGTACGCGGTTACCTGCGGAGGTGGGAATAATCATAGGTTTCATCTTGCGGACCAGGTTTTGATCAAGGATAATCATTGGGAACTATTACCCTGCGAGGGGTTTGAGAAGGTGAAAAACAGAGTGTTTGGCCTGCGGAAGAAAAAAAAGGTTAAAGTAGAGATTGAAGTGGATAAGTTCAGCGAGTTACAAAAAGTGTTGGAGTTCAGGCCTGATATTATTATGCTTGATAACATGGATATCCATACAGTAAAACGTGCGGTTACAATCATTAGAAGGTTTGATAAAAAAATTGAGATTGAACTATCCGGGAATATTAACCTAAAAAGAATATCGGTATTCAGAGGGTTGGATATTGACCGTGTTTCTATAGGAAGAATAACTCATTCCGCTCCGGCAATGGATATTAGTTTGGATATTGTTTAGTATCCTGCTAAAAAAGTTGTTAATCCAAAATATAGTGCAAAGATGATTAGTGCCGCTGCACAGCCGCCAATCAGGGTTTTATATAGAGTTAATGATAAAAAATTACGGCTTTTGCTTATAGTGAACGAAATAAACCAGTATACCGCGAGGTCAGCAAGTTCGTGCCCAATGAAAAATGCTAGTAATCCAAAAATACCGGCGTGTTGCGCAGAGATAACTAATCCTATCCCGATACTAAACCACCATATTGTCCAATACGGGTTTGACAGGCTCATCAGTATTCCGTTTAGGATAAGGTTTTTGCCGGAGGATGGGGTTTTGTCTTTAAGAAAATCTAGGGTCAGTCCGGGAATTGAGTAAAGCATCATAGCTCCGAGGATAAACAAGAACACGGATCCTGTAATAGAAATTGTTGTAATAACAAAAGGTGTATTGATAAACTTTGAGAATCCGAGAATAATTATTGTTATCATCACGATTTCAAGTAACGCGTGGCCTAAAACGAATAATGGGCCGGTTTTTGAGCCGTGTTTTGTGGAATCGTTGATCACCGCGGTCATTAACGGGCCAGGGACTAGTGCTCCGCTGAACGCTATCATAAACGACATAGTAAATAATGTAAGTATATCCATAACAAAAGAATTCTAACTTTATAACAGAAGTAATGCAATTGAAAAAGTGGGGAAATTGGTATAATAATATGATATGAAAATTATTTTAGTTGAGTATAAAAGCGTGGCATCAACTCAGGATGTTGCGCGTATACTTGTTGAAAAACATGGGTTTGGTGAAGGAACTGTTGTGGTTGCAGAAAAGCAAACACGGGGACGGGGGCGAATAAAACGCCGGTGGTCGTCCTGTCCCGGAGGTATTTGGATGACGGTTGTACTTAAACCCTGTATTAGTCCGCACAGGTTAGCCGGGTTGAGTTTGGTAGTGTCTTTAGCATTAATGAAGGCTATAAAATCATTTACTGGGATAGATACAAAACTTAAATGGCCAAATGATGTTATGATAAAAAACAGCAGCGGAGAGTTTAAGAAGTTAGCGGGTGTATTAGTGGAAACTGTGTTGTCCAGGGATAAAGTTAAAAATGTATATATAGGGATCGGGGTTAATGTGTTTAATAAAATCCCGGAGGTGCTTAACAAGAGTGCTGTGTGCCTAGTGGCTTACAATAAAGTTTGTATGAACAAACGTGCGGTGTTCTTACGAGAACTCAGAACCGGGATTATTAAGGTTGTCAACCGGGATTATCTTTCGCTTAAGTCAAAAGGGTTTAAATATTATATGCATAAATGCAACCGTGTATTGGCATATAGAAATAGGTTAGTGAATGTTACTATTGGCGAAAAAAAAGTGCAATGCAGGGTTATGAGGATAGATACGGATGCCGGATTGGTGGTAAAAACAGGTGGGAGGTCTGAGAAAGTGGTTGCGGGTGAAATTTGTGAAATCTAAGATTGATTTGGGTAAGCGTATACCAAAATCTGTTATCCCGAGATTATCGTTTTACTACAGGATACTTGTTGAGTTCAAGGAAAAGTATTTGTCTTCCGTACAGCTCGCGCGGAGGGCTGGTTTTACTGATGCGCAGGTACGGCGTGACCTTGCTTACTTTGGGCAGTTCGGTACAAGAGGTAAGGGGTATGATGTTGATGCGTTAAAACAGGCATTATCGGAAATTTTGGGGATTGACCGTACATGGTCGGTTGGCGTGATTGGAGTGGGTAATCTTGGGACCGCGTTTATTAAGTACCGTGGATTCGGGAAACAGGGGTTTAATATTGTTGCAGGGTTTGAT